>ERZ1027231.71-NODE-71-length-67269-cov-240.071042_pt1 | contig 67269 bp, 66 predicted proteins | sample MGYA00520866_ERZ1027231 | MGnify/ENA primary metagenome ERZ1027231 (study PRJEB33311, sample SAMEA4378411) | marine metagenome | biome: Marine biome; feature: Fjord; material: Water | collected 2014-07-20T08:00:00Z/2014-07-... | depth 75 m ...
CTTTGCTGTTATTGCGAGTTGTCATGAAGCTTTCCATTTAGATGGTGACATTATGCCATAAGGGCTTGTTTAATGGGCTTAATCTTTTGGGGTAAAGGGAGTGGTAGGGCTTGATTAGGGTGTAAGGGCGCTTTCGCGATTGGGAAAGGCACCCTCAAATCGGTAGGGCGTGCTGGCCTGTAGAATGGGTGAGTGATATGAGCCTTGGCGATTCACCTAAGCGATTCACATCAGTCATCAGTTTGATGGGTTACGCTTTGCTCGTACCTCGCTTTACTAACCCATCCTACGGCAGTGATTACTCAGAAAATTGTCATGAATAATTGGCAATCGATGCATTTGTTGGAGGCTGCTTGCAGGCGACTGAAGCTCCCCCAGTAAAACGGACACTTTTAATCAGAGGTAATTCCTCGTAAGGAGTGTTCAAATGACATCGAAACGTAAACCCTATAAAACATATACCAAAGAGTTTAAGCTTGAAGCGCTTCGGCTGATGGAAGAGTCGGATAAAACGCCAACGGAGATAGCTATGCAGCTAGGTCTTAGGCGAAACCAGCTTTATAAGTGGAAAGACAAAATGGTTAAAACAGGTGACGTTCCTCCGTCTAAACAAGGTTGAAGCTCCCCCAATAAAGCGGACACTTTTAATCAGAGGTAATTCCTCGTAAAGAGTGTTCAAATGACATCGAAACGTAAGCCCTATAAAACATACACCAAAGAGTTTAAGCTTGAAGCACTTCGGCTGATGGAAGAGTCGGATAAAACACCATCTGAGATAGCTATGCAGTTAGGTCTTAGGCGCAATCAGCTTTATAAGTTGAAAGACAAAATGGTTAAAACAGGCGCCGCTCTTCAGTTATGGTAATCGTTATATTTCATGAATAGATATTGAGTATGAGTAAGTATATGAAAGTTTTATTAGGCTTTGTATTGTTAATCTTTTTCTTTGTGGCAGGCGGAGCATTAGGTTTTTATGCAGGGGTTTCTATTGACGGTCAAAAAATCCCGCCATACAACTATGCTTTGTGGAATAAAATACAGAATAATGAAGGCAGTGAGATTGATTTTCAATCGCTGGGTGGCAGCGAATGGACGCAAGTTTGTTTTCTTGGACCGTACAATGTTAATTCTGAGGCGTTATTAGGTTTCTCTTGGGATGTTACCGATTATACCGATGTCCTAAGCAGCGACGGTCATAATGTGATTATATTTGCCAATGAATCGGAGGTCATAGATTTTTATGTTCAAATTAGATCTCATGGTGATTTTCATGAGTTGTCAGGGGAATGCCTTCCTCGTGAAAAATCTAAACTTTCATTAAGCGGTAATAGCCGTAGTTTTGTGCAGCCATAAGTATGACAAGTTAATCAGTGATTGATTTCGACAAAACTTTATAGTGCGCGTTCAAATTTTTGTAGGCTGGTGCTGAGGCACGAAGCCCAGCAATGAAGTTTAGACCTTTCGACATCTGTGCTGCGTAATTCAAGGGATCAGATTCGTTGAAGTTCACCGCGTCCTTGGTAAATATGAATATAACCATTAACAGTAAGATTGATTAAATGAATAAAGTAAGACTGCATGTTGGCGTGATATTGATGTTTATTATCCTAGGCGGGGTAATGATTAATGGCTTATCTAATACTGTTGAAAGTAAATCTGTCAGTAAGGATATAAGGAGCAGCATCAGTGTATATCAAAACTTTATTGAAGTAGGTGAGGTTGCAGGCCGTTTTGAGTTATTGGATGAACCCTTTAGCTTGGTGGTTGATGGTATTGATTTTGAGGATAGTATAAAAATCTTTGCATATCATACGGATGATTTTTTTTAATTTTTACACGCTGCCAATAAAAACGGCAGATACTTCAATGTTTTCACCGGGCACCGGGTTGGCAATAGACTTGAGTCAATCATTAACTATTCAAATTAATAGCACTGAATCAATGAATAATGTTGTTTCACAGCAGTGGGAGAATAATAACGGTAAGGCTTCATTGCGTATTCAGGGGTTTAAAGATGAATATAATAAGCTAGGCAAGTCGATCTATATGACCATTTTTATTGATTATAATGACAATGATGTAATTGAGGTTAATGAAATCAAACATATAGTTTTACGCACTACTATTTCTGAATTAAGTATGCCAACCGCAAAAACACACCTTTTTAGTACTGGGTTTCCTTTTAAGGTGGCTGCCGATGATGTGTCTTTGCATGATAATTTTACTGTTTTTAGAATTACAAGTTCAGCAGAAGCGGCCGCCATGCAAAAGTACATGGAAGAAAACACAAGTTTTTACGGTCAAAGAAGAATGGTGAATATTACTAACTTTGATTATTTAGCATCAAATCAATATCTCTTGATGTCACCTAGGGGTAAGCCGTTTTCAATTCAGCAGCCATATCATTATGAAGGTGCTTTTAACCTTATATTCGAAGCTAAAGAGTTAAATGAAGTTGTAGGTAAGACCTTTAGTTATATGAGGGTTTATCCAGTCAAAAAAATGGATGATATATTTAAAATTCAAATTAAGGTGGGTGGTAAGTACCATACCCCAATGATTGAAGATGTGCTTTTAAATGAATATATCTCTGTGTATTAGGTGTTTTAATTGAGTTTCAAAGAGGCTGGGTTGTGAGGGGATTAAAGGGTGAATTTGTATGGGGGGAACCCGAAAAACAACAAGCCAGACCTCTTGAGATAGTCGCTGGTCTAGAGAGGGTAGTCCTTTAATTTTCTTGCCTGTAGGTAAATTAAATTTCATATGAGATTAATAATGAGTGTGCAAATTATCGTAGGCTGGTGCTGAGGCACGAAGCCCAGCAATGAAGTTTAGAGTTTTTATATCTGGGCTGCGTCGTGCCTCCTTAGCCCAGCCTACATGTTTATATTCCTTTCTAAACTGTAATTGCAAGAATTGTCTTTATTCTAAAGCCCCCTAAACACTCCCGCCATTGACTCAGCTAATGCCGGATCAATATTCGCTTCTTCTGCCAATGCTGGCCAGCTTTGTTTGGCTGAAATAACCGTCTTAATAATCGTTTTTGATTTTTGCCTGCTTATGCCGGCTAGTTTTCCTACTTGTAATAAGTCTTCTAATTCAAAATCGGTGTTTTTACCGTTTATGGTCATTTGGTGTGTGGATGTCCAATCGCCATTTGGGTTGAATGAATACGTTATGTCAAATGCTGGGCTTAAGGTCCATGTTCCATTTCGGTCCATTAAGAACTCTGTGTTTTTGGTGTGGTCATCTTGGTTTCTAAAGACCACGTTAAATACCATGCGAAGAAATAATTGCTCTATCTCATTTTTGCTTAGCTTCAGTTGTTGGCCCACATTCATGAGTTGTTCGTATGATGTGCCGTTTCTCATATTAAAATCATAGTGGGCCATGCCACACAAGCTTGTTTTATGAATTTTATCTCCGTTGATTCGGTCATAACGTTTTGTCATGAAGTGCGCGCGGCCGCCTTCTTCAAGTAGTTGGCACTCTGTCATATTGATGCCAACACGGGTGGCCAGTAAGTGATAGGCGTATTCGATGCGGCTAAACCCTTTTGGATCGGCCAACTCTTTGTCGCTATTTTCATCAATGCCATCGAATTTAATTAGCCAGCTATCAAAGCCTTTGTTTGGTTTTGTGTGTCCCGCGACAATGGTGCCTGTTGATTGATTCCAGTTGATAATGGCTTTGGCTCTTGCACCGCCCGCCGATGTACCTACTTGCAGTATGTGTGACATTTCTTCGGTGCCCAATTCAGCGGCTGTGAGTTCATAATTTTTCGAGCTAATAACTTTGTTTACAAGCTTTACTATTTTTTCAATTTCTATGGGTTCTTGGTCACTTGATGTTTCTGTGCGTGAGGTGACAGGGCTAAATTCTAACGCGCCCATGGCACGGGTCCCGGTGTAACAAAGGCGTTCGACAGGGTTAAAGCTTTCAGGTGAGCGTTTCTCTTTTATTAACCATTGGTCAATGATCGCGTTGCCGTACTTGTCGGGCAGTACATCGGCTAACATACCAGGAAGGCCTTTGAAGGTTTCAAATGACAGGGCCGTAAAGCGGTAGGGTTCTTTCCTCACGGGCATCATGAGCGGGGCCACTTCAATGCCAAATTTTATGAATTCAGGTGTGTATTGAAAATCTGCGAATTGCCCGGTTTTATTCCAGCTAATGACGGCAATGTCAGTTCCCCATAATCTTACTTTGGCCAGTTCAACAGGCATTATGTTTCATCTCCCCATTTAATATTTTTATCGATTGCTTTTAATGCAGGGGAGGTTGCTATTCGTGACTCTTTGGTTTTTCCTGATGCCCGAATTTTTGTATTTTTTGCCTGTATTTCAAACTTTTCTATGGGCGTTAATTCTGTTGGGTCGGGCAGGGCTGTATAGATCAAATGTAAAAGGTCGAGGGAATGTAGGTATTTAAAAAGGACCGAGCTATTGCCACTTTCACCGGCTTCAATTTTTTGCAGCGCTTTTATACTGATGCTGGCTATGTCGGCCTGATCAGCTTGCGATGTGTTATTTGATAGGCGCTGCTTTCTGCCTGCTTCTGAAATCCGTTTTAGCAGTGATGCTACGGCTTGTTCAGTTGTTTGCTGTTGTTTACTCATAATAAGTGCATTTACGCCTTTTACGAAGGAAATTACGCTTAATAGGCATTATTGCACTTATTAACTGGATGTAAAGTCATGGTGGGGTTTTAGGCGTAAAGAAGCCTATTAATTGTTAATAGGCTGTTAATAGGTGTATTTACGCTCATTATTTTACTGCGTGCACTATGGGTCAGTTTGCCTGCGCTGGGTGAGGTTTAATTGGTTTGTATTATGTGGCGTGGGTTAAGCTTTCTAAGTTCGAACATAGGCATGGGCTCGTAATAAAGGAAGCCTTGAGCCAATTCACAGCCTTGTTGCAGTAAGAACTCTCCCTGATCCGCTTGCTCTAAACCTTCAGCTACGACTTTTAAATCAAGCTTTTGTGCCATGACAATAATTGCAGTGGTGATGGCTTCAACGCTTGGATCGGTAAGCAGGTCCTGTACAAAAGACTTGTCTATTTTAAGTTGGTCTATGGGGAAGCGTCTAAGATAGTTAAGTGATGAGTAGCCGGTGCCAAAGTCATCGATGGATAAGCTAATACCCAGATTTTTTAACGAATTTAAAGCATCGATGGTGCTTTCAATATCCTCTATCAAAGTGCTTTCGGTCAGTTCTATGGTGAACATGCTGGCGGGGCAGTCGGGATGAGCTTGAATGCTTTGTTCCAGCACTTTACATAATTGGCCGGAATTTCTAAATTGATACGCAGCCACATTGACAGCCATGCGCATGTCACAGAACCCGATGTTATGCAGGGTTTGCCAGTCACGATACGCTTGTTGGATGACCCAGTCGCCAATGGCGCTGATTATTCCGGTCTCTTCGGCTAGAGGGATAAAATGTTCGGGTTCAATCCATCCAAACTCATCGTCACTCCAGCGGATAAGTGCTTCAAATCCTACAATTTTGCCATTCAATAAGTTTACTTGTGGTTGATAGAAAAGTTCAAATTCGTCCCTTTCGAGAGCTTGTTTAAGTTTGTTTTCGAGTCTTAATCGGACCTGAGCTTTTTCATTCATTTCTTGTTGGTAAAATTGAAAGTGATTTTTACCTTCATCTTTTGCGTGGTACATGGCCAAGTCTGCGTTTCTTAGTAGCTCTTTCTGATCGTTTCCATCTTGTGGATATATGGCGATGCCAATGCTAGAAGATACGGCAACTTGATTGCCTGAAAGTAGTATGGGGGCTTCTAGTTGATTGAGAATGTTGTTGGCAATATCAATGATGCATGACTCGCCTTTTATACCACTTATAACTAGCGTGAATTCATCACCACCAAGCCGTGCCACGGTATCTTCGGCGCGGACATTTTGTTGGAAAATTTTAGAAGCATGTTGTAATAAAAGATCGCCGTAATCATGGCCCAGCGAATCGTTAACCGTCTTAAAGTTATCTAGGTCGCACAGTAAAACGGCGACGAGTTCATTGTGGCGCTTGGCACTGATGATGTTGTGCTCAAGTCTGTCCATTAATAAGCGGCGATTAGCCAGTTTTGTAAGGGGATCGTAAAATGCCAGTTTTTGAATGGTTTCTTGGGCTTCGTGTAGCTTAGAGTTGTCTATGGATGTTGAAACAAAGTGTGTGATTTCATCTGCATCATTTTTGATGGGTGAGATGGATTGCATTGACCAAAAGTCTTCGCCACTTTTTTTACGGTTTAATGTTTCGCCACGCCAGCTTTTACCAATAGATAAGTTATCCCATATTTTTTCGGATGCGTTTTTATTGTCACCGTCGGCTTTAAGGATGGAGATGTTTTGGCCTAAAATCTCTTTTTCTGAGTACCCTGTGAGTGCGACAAACCTAGGATTGACGTATTCGATAGTTGATCGAGTATCAGTTATGACTACAGCGTCAGCACTTTGCTCTAAAGCGCTTGAGAGCTTACGTATGGTTGATTCAGCCTGCAATTTAAGGTGTGCTTGATCAATATGAAAAAGCGCGGCACTGATGTCATCACTAAGGCTGCTAAGAAGCGAAAGCATGTCGGCATCAAAAACACCTTCTTGTGTCGAGTATAGGGTGAATACAGCGATAATTTGGTTGTTACATTTAAGGGGGACGGCAGCTAGGGATGCATAGTCTCGCTCAATAGCAGCCGCCCGCCACGGAACAAAGCTGGGGTCCGTTTTTACATTGTTTACGCAGGCAACCATTCGTTCTTTTACAGCAGTGCCCACAGGGCCTTTTGCTAAGTCTGAATCATCAACTCGCATTTTCATTTCACGAAGGTAGCCGCTTTCCGCGCCAGAAATATGGTCGGGTTGAACCTGGGCTCCGTTAATGTGACCTATCCAGGCCATTTTGAATTCGCCTTGTTCTACCGCGATATCACAAATCTTTTGTAACAAAATACGACGATCATGAATGCGAGTTATGGCTTGGTTCGAGTGGCTTAATACTCGGTATAGGCGGTTAAGGCTGGTGAACTTTTGTTCAGCACGTTTTCTAAATGTGATTTTTCTTAGGGTGTGCACCATGGCTGTATATTCGGTACTAAAATGAATGCCAGAGAGGCTGGCTTCATACCAATTGTGGTTTTCAGGGTCTTCGAATTCAAGCCCTTGAAGCGGTGACTTGTTTGCAATGGCAATACAGATTGGGCAGTCGTTTATATCAATAGAAGTAGGGTGCAATACACTGTGACAGTTTAAACCAAGGACTGAATCGGAGGATCTGTCTCTCACCACTTTATTGGCTTTTTGGATTTGGCCAAGTTCGTTAATGACAACCGTAGCATCTGCCATGGCGTCATACGAGTCGACCACTTGGGTGAGACTTTGAAAGGGTTTTAATAATGATGACTCGATTAGGGCAAAATAAATGGCCCAAAAAGACAGCAGCTTAAAAAGATGCCCCAGTATTATTGGTACTTCACCAAGTCCTGAATAAAGTGTGAAGCACAATTCGGCGCAAATAGTGAGCGCGATAGATATCAGGAATAAATTTCTTGTTGCTCGGTCGATTAATTCACTTTTGCGTATGAGCCCGAACGCAGCCAAGGCTAATATTCCTATAATAATGTATTCGCTGATGATCTTAACGTCGGTTAATCCTGATCCAGGAATATACATTTGAGGTATGGCATCGTTTAAAACAGCGGTGATGGCTGCAATGCTGATAAGGCCTAAGGTGCAAAAAAGTCGTTTAGGGTTAAATGTACGTGTTAGCGTAAGTGGTGCGGCTAATAATATAAACGCTTCGAAGTATCGGGCGATAACCCAAAATTGAATGGTGGTTCCACCTGTGGGATCGTGAAGGATGACAACATTCTTAAAGCTTAGGGTGTGCAGTAAATCAATTATGCCGATCCAGAAATAACCACAACCAAGAAAGAGTAGAATTCGGTTTCGAGAGAACTCGAATGTATTCCATGCCACTACCGAGCTCATGATGGCAATGCCAATGGCAAACAGTTCAGAAAGCGTGTGGAATAAAGCCATGTTTACTTGGCTAATGGGTAGCAAGCATATAGAGACTAAGGCAGGGATGTACCAGTGTTGGTGTGTTCTTTTACGAGGTGTAAAGCTGGTCTGCTCGTTGTTTTCTACTTCGGTGTTCACGGATTACAGCGACCTTTAGGTATTGGCTTTACTTCATGGATTAGTGCATGAATTTAAAGTGGCGAAGTTTACACAAAACAATAAATAATTGTGTGATCTAGGCTTATTTTGCGATTAGTAAGGCACTGGTGTCGGTAGTGTTTTTGTTTTAGTGGTGAAAATAGAATGTGCAGTGTGTTTTTTGAGCAGTTTCACCGCTTCTTATTGCTGTGCAGAGTTTAGGGTTTAATCTGGCTGGAAGTCCGGATCTGTTATATGAGTAAAATTCATGTAGCGACTGAAGAGTATGAACTTCCTGTAGGTTGGCAGGCTTGCTATAATCCGCCTCATTTTTCGTATTCTGGGTATTCTAATGGCCGCGTCTTCACTAAATCAGCTATTTTCTGCGCTTTCTAATCGCATTATGGTTCTAGACGGTGCAATGGGCACGTCCATTCAAACCTACAAGTTAGAAGAAGAAGACTTTCGTAAGGGTCACTTCGAAGATCATCCTAGCCCGCTGAAAGGGAATAACGATCTATTATCAATTACTCGCCCTGATGTGATTGAAGAAATTCATGATTCTTACTTCGCCATAGGTGCTGACTTTGCCAGTACCAACGCCTTTAGTGGTACCACCATTGCTCAAGCGGATTACAGTCTTGAAGATGCGGTTTATGAAATAAACTTTCAATCGGCTCAGTGCGCACGTCGCAGTGCTGATCGCTGGACAGCTAAAACACCCGATCAGCCAAGATATGTAGTGGGTTGTTTAGGGCCCACCAATAGAACGGCATCTATTTCTCCTGATGTGAACGACCCTGGTGCACGCTGGGTAACGTTTGATCAATTAGTCGAGGCGTATTCGCAAGCAACACACGCTTTACTAGATGGCGGTTCGGATATCATTATGATCGAAACAGTCTTTGATACCTTAAATGCCAAGGCGGCATTGTTTGCTGTTATCCAGGTAAAAGAAGCACGTAACCAACCTGACTTACCCGTGATGATCTCCGGTACAATCACAGATGCATCTGGCCGTACACTTTCAGGTCAAACGGCTGAAGCGTTCTGGGTATCTTTGATGCACGGCAACTTGTTAAGCATTGGTTTGAATTGTGCGTTAGGAGCTGATGATATGCTTCCGCATATAAAGATGCTTGATAAGCACGCCACCTGTTTGATTTCAGCGCACCCAAATGCGGGTCTACCAAACGAATTTGGTGAGTACGACCAATCTCCTGAAGAAATGGCTGAACTAGTAAGACCATTTTTATCAGAAGGCCATGTGAATGTCATTGGTGGTTGCTGCGGTACAACGCCAGCTCACATAAAGGCGCTTAAAGACATGGCTGATGAATACGCGCCGCGTTCTTTTCCAAATGATGCAAAAAAATTAGCCCAGTCTGTACAGGAAGCTAAATAATGAGTGATCAAGATATCAAAACTGTTCCTGATATGGTGTTAAGTGGCTTAGAGCCATTGGTCGTTAATGAGACAACGGGTTTTGTTAACGTTGGTGAGCGTTCGAACGTAACAGGCTCTCGAAAATTTTCTCGCTTGATTCAAGAAGATAACTACGAAGAAGCCGTTAGCATTGCACGTGTTCAAGTGGAAGATGGTGCTCAAATTATCGATATCAACATGGATGATGCCATGTTAGATGGCGTAGTGGCCATGAAACGTTATTTGAATTTACTTGCATCAGAGCCTGATGTGGCTCGTGTGCCTTTTATGATCGATTCCTCTAAATGGGAAATTATAGAAGAAGGCCTTAAGTGTGTTCAGGGTAAAGCCATTGTTAACTCGATTTCTTTAAAAGAAGGCGAAGAAATATTTTTAGAGCACGCTCGTAAATGCAAAATGTACGGTGCAGCTGTCATCGTAATGGCCTTTGATGAAAAAGGGCAGGCGGATACTTATCAGCGCCGTATTGATATTTGTAAGCGTTCATACGATACGCTTGTGGATAAGGTGGGTTTTGCGCCACAAGATATTGTATTTGATCCAAACATTTTTCCTGTGGCCACGGGTATTCCTGAGCACGATAATTACTGCGTGGACTTTTTTGCCACTACCCGCTGGATAAAAGAAAACCTACCAGGCGCTAAAATTTCTGGTGGTGTTTCAAATATGTCTTTCTCATTCCGCGGTAACGACATTGTTCGTGAAGCCATGCATTCGGTGTTCTTGTACTACGCCATTAAAGAAGGCATGGATATGGGTATTGTGAATGCGGGTATGCTGACCATTTATGATGATATTCCTAAAGATTTATTAGAGCGAGTTGAAGACGTTGTGTTAAATCGCCGTGATGATGCTGCAGAGCGTTTGGTCGATTTTGCTGAGTCTTTGAAGGGCCAATCGGTAGAACAGAAAGAATCGGATAAGTTGAAATGGCGTGAAGGTACTTTGCAAGAGCGTATTACCCATGCACTTGTGAAAGGCGTCACTGACTTTATTGAAGAAGACGCAGAAGAAGCCAGGCAAGCGGTGAATAAGCCAATCGAAGTAATCGAAAATTCCTTGATGATTGGTATGAACGTGGTTGGCGACTTGTTCGGTGACGGTAAAATGTTTTTACCGCAAGTAGTAAAAAGCGCCCGAGTAATGAAAAAAGCCGTGGCTTACTTGCTGCCGTACATCGAAGAAGAAAAACTGCGTACAGGTGATGTGAGTACCAGTAATGGTGTGATCATAATGGCCACGGTAAAAGGGGATGTGCACGACATTGGTAAAAACATTGTTGGGGTTGTGTTGTCTTGTAATAATTATGACGTTATCGATCTGGGCGTAATGGTTCCGCCGGAAGTGATTCTAGATAAAGCGGTAGAGCATAATGCCGATATTATTGGCTTGTCGGGTTTGATCACGCCTTCATTGGATGAGATGGTGACCATTGCACAAATGATGCAGCAGCGAGGCATGACTCAGCCATTGTTAATTGGTGGGGCAACTACGTCTAAAGTGCATACTGCGGTAAAAATTGAACCTCAGTTTGATGGTATTACCGTTCATGTTTTAGATGCATCTAAATCTGTGCCGGTAGCCAGTGCGTTATTAAGTGATACTGAGAATACATTTGTTCAAGATCTGCGAACTGATTATGAAGAAGCCCGTGAGAAGAATGCGCGTAAGCGTGGGCAGAAGTCATTCAGTAGCTTAGAAACCATTCGTGCAAATACCGCTGGTATTAAATGGGATGGCTATGAGCCGGTAACGCCAACGTTTATTGGTAATAAAACCATTAATGATTACCCGCTAGAGAAAATCAAAGAGCGCTTTGATTGGACGCCATTCTTTATTACTTGGGAATTGCACGGTAAGTACCCGGGTATTTTAGAAGATAACGTAGTAGGCGAAGAAGCCACTAAGTTATTTAAAGATGCTAACGATATGCTAGATAAAATAATCTCTGAAAAACTATTAAGCTGTCATGCTGTTCTAGGTATGTATCCGGCAAATGGTATTCAGGGTGATCAAACAGAAGTGTATTCTGATGATGGTCGTGGTGATGTTAAAGCCGTGTTGAATCATTTGCGTCAACAAACGGATCGCCCAGAAGGTCGTCCGTATCGTTCGCTGGCGGATTTTGTTGCGCCAAAAGAAACCGGTGTTAAAGATTATATGGGTGGGTTTGTTGTGACGTGTAAGGGGGCTGATGAATTAGCTAAAACTTACGAAGACAAGCTGGACGATTATAATGCCATTATGGTTAAAGCACTGGCTGACCGTTTTGCCGAAGCCTTTGCTGAGCTATTGCATGAAGAAGTGCGTAAAGACTACTGGGGTTATGCACCAGAAGAGAACCTAGAGAATACGCAACTTATCTCTGAAAAATATCAGGGTATTCGTCCTGCACCAGGTTACCCTGCGTGCCCTGAACACAGTGAAAAAACCACCTTGTTCTCAATGCTAGATGCTGAAAAAGAAATTGGCTGCCAGTTAACGGATAGCTATGCTATGTATCCTGCATCTTCAGTCAGTGGTTGGTATTTTGCTCATCCAGAAGCCCGTTATTTTGCACTTGGTAAGATAGATAAAAGCCAGGTAGAAGAATACGCGCAGAAGAAGGGCTGGGATATGAATACGGCAGAGCGCTGGTTACGTCCTACTCTGGGTTACGATGAGTAATTGATTCGTAATTAATAAGCTGAGCCTAGTTTGTTGAATTTTACGCATAAAAAAACCGAATAGAATAATTTCTATTCGGTTTTTTTGTTTTTACGGTACGGTATTAATTTTAACTAATTAAAATTTACCAACTACCTTTGCAGCACCAGCCGATCCAGCGGGTACAAAACCGATTAGGTTTGGATTGGTTGAGATAAGCTTAACCATTTCCTCAGCGCTATCGATTTGACGAGGAGGGGTGCCCTTGCCAGTGAATACCATTTTTGCCCAGTAAGCTTTTAGTTGTTTAGCCGACTTACCAAGTACGTTTTTAGTGAATTCACCTTCTGGTCCGCTGCCTTCTTTTAAGCTAATAGCAACCGCTTCACCGCCACCGGGAAAAGCACGGGTTTTACCTAGGTAGATTCGTTGAATGGAATCTTTATCTAGGGCCGCTGCGTTAGATGGGTGAACGATTACCTCTACTTCAGCAAAGGTTAAGGCTGATACGGTTACACTGGAGATTAAAGCTATTAAACTGATTAATTTTTTCATAGTCCTACCTTATTAATAAATGTCACTATAACGAATTTAGGTGGATTAAAAAATCATGTCCACACCAAAACGAACCAATGTGGCTTTAGTATCTAATTTAGACTCCTCAGTGCTTATTAACTCTACTTTAAATGCGGCTGAGTCATGGAAATCATGGCGTAGGCCTACGGTGTGTGTTGTAACGTCTCGATCGCTACCAGCCAATGCACCTAAAATTATTGGCTGAACTGGTACTGCAGCATTGCCTGCTATCGCTGAGTCACTCTCTTTTTTGTTTCCTGATAAAGAGTAGCTAATGCTAGAGTCGTTAAAGTTATATGCGACAGAGGCGAGAGAGCGAGCTTCTTTGGATGGAATTAGTACTAGATCACCAAAATCGAGTTGTGAATATTCTAAAACAACTTTGATAGCGTCAAAATTTAAGTCGAAGCCAATACCTGTAAATACTAATTGTGTACCTTGGATTCTCACGTATTTATCTATAAATGAATCACTAACGGTAAAGTCTGAATAGGTCTTTGCTGCTTGATCGATACCAGAAGATTCAATAGTAAGATCGCCTTGAACGTATATTAGTTTTGCAGATTGACCTTTGAATTCAAACTGAGCGGTAGTTGCGACTATAGAAGTGAAGTCAGAAACGGTAGTTGATGGGTCTTCTGAGTAACTGCGTCTATTCGCAATTGAAACGACAAACTGCCCGTCTATGCCTCCCATTGCTGCATTATATAGAAGGCTAGCGCCATCCATATTCGTGATTTGTGCTGCGTATAGCTCTTCTGGAGGGCGGATCCAATGGTATGTGTAGCCAACCTCTAAGTATTCAGATTGCATATAGAAAGGTGTTCTAATTCGTCCAAACTTCGCAGAAAGTGTAGGAGTGATATTGTAAGACAGGTACATCCATTCAAACTCAGGTTTATAGTTCTCACTGCCTCTTGCAATTATTTGGCCTGTTGCAGTCAGTCCGTCACCAAGGTTGGATACAGCTTGTAAGCCGTATACGCTATTTTTATCGTATTCGATTTTATTTTCGTAGCCGTTGTATGTTTCGTCGCTTTCCAAAGTCGCACCGCCTACAAAAGATGCAAACCCTTGAAAGTTTACTTCAGCCATAGATGATAAGGACAGTGCGGAGAGTACAACAAGAATGACTCCCGATATATTAATCGTACTCATCTTTTTCATGATGTTTCCTTTAGCAATTAATTAGGTTATTTACAGGTTTAGTTAGGCACCTGTTTTTCGGTGAATTATCCTGCCGAGCCCTTTTTTTGAAATAGATGTTATATTTCACGTATTTCAAGCTTTAAGTTAAGTACGGTCTCTTCGATTAAGCAATTTAACTGTGTTAATAGGCTGTTAACCTCTATGGAAGTTGTTGTGGTTTATATTTTTGTTATAAAAGGGACTTAAAGCACGAGAGCGCTTTCAAGGTTGCTGTTTATTTATTGTGGTTAAATCTGAAGGGTGGATATGCTCAGGATATTTTGGTTGTTATTGATTGAATGACTTTAGATATGTATTTGTAGTGGCTTAGTAATAAATATTAGGCTTTTATTTTTTTGGGGGTGAGGACTGAAAATAAGGTGTGCTTAGGTGTGCACTATCTTTAGTGTTGGATGTTCAGTTTTTTTGATTGTGCTCAATGTGATTGTGATTAGAGCGTGGTAATGTCAATAATATGAAATGCCTAAGAGTAGGGTGAAAGAAGATGACAAATAAAGAAGATGGGAAGTCGGTTTCTTCTTGTTGTAGTAAAGAAAAGGGTGAGTCTAAACAATCCGAGTGTTCTAGCAGTGTGGAGCAGGCCTGTGTGGAGCAGACCAGAGTTGCTGAGCCAGAGTCTGCGTCATGTTGCTCGGTAGAAACCCATAAAACTGATTATTTGATGTGGGGTTGTGGCATTTGGGTGTTAATCTCATACGTGGCGTATATTAGTGGGTTTGAGCTTTTACTAGAGCCTGTTCATGTAATTGCCCATACCAGCTTTGAAATGGTGAATACCATGTGGTGGGGTGTGCTGTTGGGTGCGCTGGCTGTGGGTTTGCTTGGTCGTATACCAAATCAAATGGTGATGTCTGTATTGGGTAAACCGAGCAGTAAGTCAGGCGTAGTGCGTGCCACCATGGCGGGCTTGCTTTTGGATTTGTGTAATCACGGTATTTTAATGGTGGCCATGGGCTTGTATCGCAAAGGGGCCAGTTTAGGGCAGGTGATGGCTTTTTTAATTGCCAGTCCATGGAATTCATTTACGTTAACCTTGATATTGGTGGCCCTTGTTGGCTTGCAGTGGACCTTGCTGTTTATAGTGGCGTCTATGGTGATTGCTTGGTGTAGCGGGTTGTTGTTCGACTTTTTAGTGAAGAAAAAACACTTACCTGAGAACCCCATTAAAGTTGAAATTGATTCGGATTTTAATTTTAAGGCAGAAGTGAAATCCATGATGAAAGGCGCTGATTACTCTGCTTCTAATATCAGTAATGTGATGTTGACGGGGTTAAAAGAATCAAAAATGGTTTTGCGCTGGGTGCTATTCGGGATTGTATTGGTGTCTCTGATTCGAGCCTTTGTGGATGTTGATCAGTTTGGCCTGTGGTTTGGAGCAACCATCAGTGGTTTGTTTTTAACCCTGTTAGCCACCACCTTGATAGAAGTATGCAGTGAAGGGTCTTCGCCTATTGCTGCCGATTTAGTGAATCGTGCTGGCGCCCCAGGTAATGGTTTTGTATTTTTAATGGCAGGAGCGTCTACGGATTACACTGAAATAATGGCGTTGAAAGAAACAACGGCCAGCTGGAAAATTGCGTTGTTCTTACCCTTGGTCACGGTGCCACAGGTATTGCTGATTGGTTGGATAATGAATGGTTTTTAACGCGAGCTTTTGAATTTTATAATGTGAAGGTAAAAATAAGTGCCTAGTGGTTAAAAGGCACTATTTTTCGTCTTCCCATACCCAGCGAAGTACTTCGCCAAAGTCATCATAGACAGGCACTTTTTTTGCTTTTTTAATGCTTGGTTTCTTTTCTAATGACTGTCTTTTACGGTCGTCAATGGCTTTAAGCGCGCCTCTAGCATCAGTGCGTTGCATTGATTTCTCACCAAAAAGCACAGGCAAGATAGCTTGGGCAGGGTTGTCTCTGCCGCTCACGCCTTGCTGAACTTCATCAACTGTTCCGCCATCTTGAAAGAATTTTGCGACTTCGTCAGATAGGGAAGCTCGTTTTTCAGCTTTGGTGATTAAATGTTTCACTCTCTAACCTTTCTTGTATAGATCATTAGGGTTCTGGATTGGATCGCTATTAATGAGTAAACCATCCTTAGAGATTTCATTGTAGAAACAATCTCGGCGACCGGTATGGCAAGCTGCGCCTTTTTGATTAACTTTTATCAATAAGGTGTCACCATCACAATCTGTACTCATTGAGTGCAGCGTTTGCTGGTTTCCAGAGCTTTCGCCTTTTCTCCAGTAGCTGTTTCTAGAGCGAGACCAGTAGCATACTTGTCCAGTTTGAAGTGTCTCTTCAATTGATTGCTTGTTCATCCAAGCCATCATTAATACTTCGCCCGTGTCGTGCTGCTGGGCGATGGCAGGTATCAGGCCTGCTTCATTAAATTTTAATTCGCTAAGGGCTGTGGCCAGTTCTGCTTGTTGACCCTTTTCTTGTGACTCTAGGCTTTTGTAGAAACTACTCATGAGTTGAAATAGCCCCTTTGCCAATGCCTTCAAATGCTTTAACTGTCACTGTGTGCTGCTCTTCTAGAAAGACGTTGGCGATGTGGCTGGAGATTTGCTCAACGGTTGTATCTGTCTCTATGTCATAACAGGCAGCAGTCGGAAGCGTTAGGCTAAACATTCCCTGGGGCGCTTGGTATTGATAGTGGTTGTGCAGTATACCTTCAATTTCAGTGGTGTTGTGAAGATCTTCTAATGTACCCACATAAATATCTTTCCACTTTTTAGACCATGCTTTCTCTAGTTCTGGCTGTCTGGCACCATCAACAAAGATCTCAATTTTAGATCTGTGGCCATGAGCAATGCGCTGGCAGTTGCCGTCGTGTTTTTTCAAGCCGTGACTGTAGTGGTAGAAAGCGCCGCCCACTAGCTCGGTGCTTAAATTCATTTTTAAATGATCAATGTCGCCCGGAATAACGTTGTTTAGTTGTGTTTCTAGCCACTGGGTAACTGTTGGAATACTAACTTCGGTGGCATCAATGAAGCAAAAGGCTTGTTCAGGGGCGCTGCATACAAATTCACCGCCTAATGGGTGGTGGAATCGAACGGTTGTTAATTCGTTGTGACGGCTAATGTGTATGCCGTCCATGCCTGTTGGGACCACTAAGCGGTGGTCTATATAGTCATCTAACCAGCTCTTGGCTGTTTTTTTCACAATGCCAAAGTCGCATATCATGCTTTGCTGGTCTAGGTTTCCTGTTAAGACCATACCTGCAACCCAAGATTCACCTACTAGGCCGCGTTTGGCGTCTAGGTAGGAAACATCAATATTGGTGAGGTCGTCTACAAATAATTTCACAGGAGATGCTCTTAGTTGAAAGTACCCTAATTTTATACGAATGTAGGTGGCTTTACATGTCTACGATCAAAAAAAAGGCAGCCAAGGCTGCCTTTTCGTTCTTTTGGGCTTAATTTAACGAGAAAGCAGGGGTGCGTATCCGTTATTAATGCCTTTTGTAGCAATAGCGACTGCATCGTGGGCATGCAGGCTCTCTAAATGCTCAATACGAAGCCAGAAGTCAGTGAATACAGATTCTTGTGTATTCAGTGCGTTTTTAACGCGACGAGCGGCATCTTCGCAGAACATTAGGTTGTGTCCGTTAAGGCGAGCAAATTCTTGCTCATCTTCACGTTTAACCGCTGTTTGTACTGGTGTTTGCAGTGCGTTCTCGATCACTTCAATTACGTCAGTAATTGGGAATTCATCGGTATCGTTGCTTAATTTAACCCAAACCTTGGCAATGCTGCGCTGGCTGTGAGGGGTCGCGTATGATCCTTTGTCGCTACGAATCCAAGCTTCAACTTCTGTTCTTGAAATTTGGTCTTTGTCTGCAAAGTCCGCATGAAACGCTTCTTGAATTAACTGGCGAGCTAATGCAGCAGAGCAAGGGCAGGTAGATGAGTAAGGGACGTTAATGCCTAGTTCTAGGTCTACTTTTCCATCTTTTAATGTGGCTTTGATTTCTGTTGGGTAGTCTTTCCAGCCTGAGAATTGGCTTTTAAGCGCTTTACGTTTGATCACGTAATCAAATTCGAAGTTAAGGCTGGCTTGATCGCTGATATCTTCATGGCTATCAAGCATGTGGCTTAAAAACTCTCTTAAGTTTTTAGCGCTTAGAATTTCATTGTCAGAGAATTCAGACAGCAATAAATAAAGGCGAGACATATGAATGCCTTTCACTTCAGGATTGCATAGGTTCACATAAGTTTGCACAAAGGCATTAACCTTGTTTTCACCAAGGTTTTTGTCATTTACCACGATAGGTAAAGCAATGCGGTTCATACCCACCCAGTTTAGGGTGCCATTAACCTGTGGGGCTTGGCTAGAAGCCACATCGGGCATTTCACTAAGACGTTTATCAGTCATAAAACGATTCTTTGTCCTGGTGCCTCAAGTGTAATAAGGCGTAAAAATAAAGTGCGCCATTTTATCTGAAACGACCGTTTGAAACAATAAAGACCTACTAAATAACTCGGATTTAAGCAGGTCGTGCATGGAACGACTTGTTCCGTATATGGTGTTAATCCAGAGTATTGTTTTGTATTAGCTCTATGGCATAGCCATCAGGGTCTTTTACAAATGCAATTTCTGTTGTGCCACCTTTTACAGGGCCTGGTTCTCGGCTAATTACACCGCCAGCTTTTTTAATGGTTTCGCATGTTTTGTAAATGTCATCGCAGCCGATTGCAATGTGACCATAGCCTTCACCAAGCTCGTACTGGTCAGTATCCCAGTTGAAGGTGAGTTCGAGTACGGCGTTGTCTTTTTCATCGCCGTAGCCAACAAAGGCAAGGGTGTAGCGGTATTGTTCGTTATCGCGCTTACGAATCAGGTTCATACCAAAAATTTGTGTGTAAAATTCAATAGAGCGATCTAGGTTGCCCACTCTTAGCATTGTGTGAAGAATTCTCATGATCTAACTCTCTTTTTTAGGGGGCTTAATAGGTTAGTTAAGCCGCTTCTGTATCTGATTGATTTTTTGCTGGTGGTACTGGAGAAAAATATCCAACTATTAATAGTAATGCGCCAACAACGATAAAAGAGACAATCCGTTCAATTGTGTCCTGCCCTGAAAGGTCCAATAAAAATAACTTTACAACCACAACGGCGGTTAATGCTGCACCAATTAACCACAGCTGACGCAGCGCTTTCTTGGATGCTAATACCATTAAGGCTAGGCCAATAATTGTCCAGCTAATAGATACACTGGTTTGCACGACTGCAGAGTTAAATAAATCACTCTGAGTGTAGTTAATGTTGGCCACTGTGTGGATTGTTTTTAGAAGGACTGCATTGAACCATAAGAAAATAAAAGTCGAAAGGCAACCGATTGCCCAGCGAGGGTCGTAGTTTTTAAAAGTATTGAAAGCAACGTTTTTACCGTGCAAGTTATACCATTTTAGTACGGTCCAAACAGAAAGTAGCTGAATTAAATCGATAGGATTAAGCAGTGGGACATACGGAATAGGGTCGGGTGTTAAAACCATTAAGAAATTCTGGCTTACGCTCCAAGCTAACATGAAAGCAATGATAACGAATGCAGAAGTTTGCTGGTAGGCTTTATAATGTAGGGTGAAGGGCCAGTGTGGTTTGATATTTATTAAGCTTAGCCCGATAACTAGTGTGACCATTCCCACGAATGCTTGCCATGCACCTGCTAAATTTAAAAAAGAGGTTGTCCAATCAAGCTCATTTATAACAATACATAAAATTAAAATGAAACTAATGCAATGTAAGGCTGTTGGTTTGAGTAATGCATAATCAGATTGCTCACTCTTGTAAAGTATTAGATATAAAGTTGCTAGAGCTAAAGGCCAAATGATGAATCCGTAGTTTGATGAAAAGTGACCCTGTAAAGTGGTTAGGAAAGAATATAGGCATAAAGGCAGTAATAATAACCAAGGGAAAAAATTAACCTTGCTCCACTTTAGACGAGTGCTGAAAAATAACCAGAGTAGAGCTGAAAATGTAAGAAGGGCAACATAAACTACAAGTTCATATTGTTGACTGATGTAATCATTTGTTTGTATTAATGCGCCAGAGTACCACCAGATAACGGACCATGTTATTAAAGCTTTTTCACTGTGTTTATCAGTGAGGTGTTTAAGTCTCACCAGTACTTGTTGCAATTCCGATTGGGAGTGGTCAATTGATAGGGGTTGTTTATCTTCTGGAAATAAGCAGTAGGCTGTAAATAGCCCTGAAAAGCAAATTATGGCGATGCCCATGAATTCTGTGTTTAGAAAAATAATATGGCCAATGGAATAGGGTTGGTCAGCTAAAAATAATAGTCCACCTAAAAACTGCAATGCTAAACCAAGGTATTTTAAAACGACTCTGTTTTGGCGTAATGCAATCCAGGTGAATCCAGCGCCTTCAATTGCCCAAGAAGCTGCGCTCCAGCGACCGTCTAAGGCAAAGGGTATGGTGAGTGTTGCGAAAATAATCCCTAAAGCAAACATGGCTTGAGATAGAAGGTGTAAATGGGTACTGGATTGCTGTTTGAGTTGTCGAGACAGTATGAAATAAAAGGCCGCTAAACCCGCTGCGCTATAGGCTAGACCGTATTCTATATTGTGTACTAATGCACTTTGCAGACCAAAGGCCACCATGGGTACGCCAAAAACCAGAGTGCCATCTACGTAACCCTTTAATTCTGGTTTTTGTTTGATAGAGAAAAGCACTGATATGGCTACGTAGATTAAAAAGAAGGCCACTAAAAAAGGTTCGGTTGTTGAAAAATGCGATGAGCTGTACTGGGTAGCTCCCCAAACAGAAGCAATGATGAATGTGAAAAAGAAACCAATCACATTTAGTAGTCGCCAAGATTTAAACCAGGCAGCAAAGAATATTGCACAGTTTAAGGCTAGGTAATAACTGAATAACCCTATGTGGCTGCCACTTCCAGTTGATGCCAATAGTGGGGCTGCAAACCCTCCAGTAATGGCTGTGATAGCAAGTGCCTTAGAGTTCTGGCTCATGGCCAAGGTCATAGACAGCAAGCTGAAAACGATTAAAAGAGGAAAGGTGAGTTCAGAGGGGATTAAGTTGTACAGTTTGAAGCTAGCAAATATTGCAATGTAACTTATGGCGACTCCTCCACCTTGCATCATTAAGCCATAAGCCGGTTTTTTAATTCTTAAGTGCCAGCCTATTCCAAGCATGGTTAAGGCTGCTAATAAAATACCCGTCATACGAAGCTCAATAGGTACAAGTGAGTTCTCAATTGAGTATTTTGCAAGAAACGAGATACCAAAAAATAACACTATGATACCAATGCGAACAATTAAATTGCCTTGGCTGAAATAACTCTTTATCAGCTGAGGCAGAATAGACAGTGTTTTTTCAAATTCTGATGGTTCATTGTGCAACACTTTTGATTCTGGTTTAGAGGCAGGGGATGTTGACTCTGGGAATGTGGCTTTGATTGAAGTTGTAGAGCTTTCAATCCACGGGTCTAATGGTAGTGTGGATTCTTGTGTAGATGCTGTTATTTCAAGTGCGGAGCTTTCTGCTGGTTCTGGTATTTTCGCTTCAATATTTTTCGGGGGCTCAGATTCGGTTGTTGTTTCTGGCTTCAAAAACTGTAATTGAAGGTGAACAAGTTGGCTCTGAATTTTTTTTAGCTGTGCTTGCAGGCTAGAAAGCTGATGTTTTTGGCCGTTTGTTCGATAAAACAAATAGGCTATCAGGCCTAAGCAAAGTAAGAGCATGCCTTCCATGGTTTATCCTCTATGTAAAAATATAAAAATCGTTAAGCTAAGTGAGTGTTGGGTTTTATCATCTATATAAGCTGTGTTAATCCAACTCTTTTTTCTTAAACTCACATAAGTCTTCAATCATGCAGCTTCCACATTTGGGTTTTCTAGCGACACATACATAGCGACCATGAAGAATAAGCCAGTGATGGGCGTCCATTAGAAATTCTTCGGGCACCAATCTTATCAGTCTTTTTTCTACTTCTAGAACGTCTTTACCGGGTGCTAGCTTTGTTCGGTTAGATACTCTAAAAATATGTGTATCAACCGCCATGGCTATTTGGCGAAAGGCGGTGTTTAAAACCACGTTAGCCGTTTTTCTGCCTACGCCTGGAAGCTCTTCAAGTTCTTCGCGAGTTTGTGGGACAACGCTGTCATGTTTGTCTATAAGAATTTTACACATTTTAATAACGTGTCTGGCTTTGCTATTAAATAAGCCAATGGTTTTTATGTATTCTTTTAGACCGTCTTCACCCAATTTGTAGATGGCTTCGGGTGTGTTGGCCACAGGAAATAATTTACGTGTGGCTTTGTTTACGCTGACGTCGGTTGCTTGTGCTGATAAAGCAACGGCGACGACTAATTCAAACGGCGAACTGAATTCTAATTCCGTTTCCGGATTAGGGTTTTCATTGCGTAAGCGAGTGAAAATTTCAGTTCGAATGCCTTTGTTCATAATGTTTTTTCAGTTTTACCGGCCAATTACTTTAGGTGATCTTACCTGTTACGCGAACACGCTTGCTGCCTGAAATAACAGGGGCTTTTTTACGTTCTTCGTTGTCTTTTATTTTTTGGTCGATAATGTTTTTAAATGCGATTAATAAGCCCATACCAACAAACGCGCCTGGTGGCAGAATGGCGAATAAAAAGTCGGGGTAGTCAGAAAATAAAGTGATTTCCCAAGCTTTAGCGCTTTCACCAAATAATAAATCCATATTGCTAAATAAGGTGCCTTGGCCAATCACTTCTCGCATGGCCCCTAGAAGCAATAATACAACAGCAAAACCCATGGCCATCATGAAGCCATCTAAGGCAGAAGGAATAATTGGATTTTTAGCGGCAAATGCATCGGCACGTCCTAGAATTGCGCAATTGGTAACAATTAATGGGATGAAAATTCCGAGCACTGTATAAAGCTCATAGGTATAAGCTTGCATGAGCAGTTCTGTACAGGTTACGTAAGACGCAATTATCATGACAAAAGCAGGTAGTCGTACGGCATTTGGAACGTAGTTTCTGACCAAAGAAACGGCCATGTTAGAGCCTACTAAAACAAGCATGGTTGCAAGGCCAAGGCCCAGAGCATTAACAACCGTTCCTGTTACGGCCAGAAGTGGGCAAAGCCCTAACAGCTGAACCAGTGCAGGGTTGTTTGTCCAAAGGCCATCTTTGCTAATCTGAGAAAGCGATTTTGTACTCATTTGTTTTGCTCCTCAGTTTTATTCTGCATTTGATCTGATCGTTGCTTTAACTTTAGGATGGCGTCAGAATTTTCTTGGTGAAATATAAGTGTGTTTTTAACGGCGTTAACGACGGCTCTGGGTGTGATGGTGGCGCCTGTGAATTGATCAAAATCGCCCCCGTCTTTTTGTACTTTCCATTTTTCAATAGTGGGTAGAGTTAAAGACTTACCTTCGAAGTCGATGACCCAGTTTGATTTTTTAATGTCTATTTTGTCACCCAGTCCAGGTGTTTCTTTATGATCAACTATTCGAACGCCAGATAGTGTGCCATCGGTTCTTACGCCAACTAATAATTTAATGGCGGTGGTGTAGCCGTCAGGTGCAACGGTTGGATAAATTAGGGTGTGGGTTTGTCCGTTTAATTTGGCGAAATACACCATGGCGCGCTTGTCTAGTGGGCCCAATAATCTGATGTTGTGCAGCGTTTTTGCTGATTCGGCATAAAGGTCATAAGCATCATTTAGTAAATCGTTGTCGACGGTGTCTTTAGGTGTGATTTCATATAAAGCCTTTGCTTGTGCTTCTGCAATGTTGAAATCTATTTTTTCAGCCGTCGTTTGCTGCGTAAGAGCAATGACGCCTGCAGTAATAAAGGCAAATAGAGCGAGTCCAATGGCATTTTTAGCCACAGATTGCGCAAGCGTCATTTCTTGCTCTTCTGCGCTTGCATTGACGTCGTCGACTTGTGTTGTTTCGTTTTTATCTTTGTTTGTATCTGTCATGGTTCAACCTTTATTTTTTTGCCGCAAGGCCGCGCTTAGGTTTGTTATGACCATAAGTACGAGGCTGAGTGTATTGGTCGATAAACGGTGCTGCGAAATTCATAAGCAGTACAGCAAAAGCAACCGCATCAGGGTAGGCGCCCCAAGTACGAATAACATAAATGAATATACCAATGCCTGCTCCGTAAATAAGTTTGCCTAACGGAGTGGTTGAAGCTGATACGGGGTCGGTTGCAATAAAGAAAGCACCCAGCATGGTTGCACCAGCGAACAAATGCAAAGATGTGGGTACAAAGCTGTCTGCATCCCATCCAAAAATAAGACTGCATAAAGCCAGTGATGCAAGCAAGCTAACTGGAATGTGCCAAGTGAATATGCGCTTCCATAAAAGGTAAAGGCCGCCCAATAAAAACCCTATGCTTACCCATTCCCAAGCTAAGACGATAAAGCTTGAATGGTCAGTCCCTTTGAATAAGGGATTTTGATAAATTTCACTTTCTGTTGCCAGTGCAACTTGATGTTTGTAAGCATCTAAAGGGGTTGCTGACGTGATTGAATCTATTGTCTCACGAGAAGAGAATATGTAAGTCATGGCATCAGAAAATGAGATGCCACTTGAGAAGGCCGCTGGCAATAATTCGGCTGGGGCGCTCCATGAGGTGGTCATGGGAACCGGGAAGCTAACTAACACTAAAGCAAAACCAATCATGGCAGGATTGAAAGGGTTTTGACCAAGGCCACCGTATAGGTGCTTACCCACAATAATCGCAAATGCACTTGCAATAATGGTTACCCAATATGGTGCATACGGAGGAAGAGATATGGCCAGTAAAATAGCGGTTAGTAATGCGCTGTAATCTTTTAGATAAAAGAGTATAGGGCGCTTGCGCAGTTTCATGACGGCCGCTTCGCTTGCTAAGGCAACGGTAGAGGCAATGAGTACTTGAATTAAATGGCCTGGGCCAAAAAAATAAGTAAGAGCAATGATGCCAGGAATAAGCGCCATTAATACGTTTAGCATGACATTGCTGGTACTAAACGGGCGTGTTGTATGAGGCGAGCTTATATTCGGTAATTTCATTTATTTAGCTTCCTCGGTAGAGGCTTGCTCTAACGCTGCTTTGGCATCGACTAGTTTAGATGTTTGTTTGTCTAAACCTGTTTGTAGTGCGCCTACTGTTTCTAAGTTTTGCTCTTTTGCCATGTTTAATCGCTCATTGGCTTTATCGACACGGGTTTGAGCAGCCAGCACTTTTTGCTTTAATGTTTCTAAATCAACTGAGGCTGGTACATTGTTTGTAGCGCTTGTTTTTATGGCTGTTTCAAGAGCGAGTTTTGCATCGTTCACGCGCTCAAGTTGCTTGGTAACGGCCGTTTCAAATGCTTCGATCTTATCACTGTTTTCTGCCTTAGCTTCTTCAAGGCGTTTGTTTGCAGTTTCTAGTCTAGATTGAGCAAGGTCTAGTTTGTTCTTGAGGCGTTCTGGTGTGTTAGGGTCGCCTTTGTCTGAAGAGGTAGACGCGGATGCTTTCTCAGCCTTTTTAGCTTCAGCCATTACTTTGGCGGCATCTTTCATTTTAGTTTGGGCTTTAGTCAAGGCACCTTTTAATAATTCTATTTTTTCAGGGTCAGCATTTTCATCTGCAAGTAAAATGGCGAGTTTTTCTTTGGTTTTTGTTACACCCGCTTTTGTTGCATCAAACTTCTTTTGTAGTAGTTCGATGTCAGCTGCTGGTGGAGCTTTGCTGTCGCTAGCGTCTTGAGCAGGAGCGGCTTTCTTTTGTGCTTGTTTTTTTGCGGCGGCTTCCGCGCGTGCTTGTCGTTTAGCGACTTTTTCTGCGGCTTCACGTTCTTGTCTTGCAAGGCGCGTTTCAAAACGAACTTTTGCACGATCGCTTTTTAGCTTGTCTGCGGTTGCTTGTTTTATTTCGCCTTTAGCAAAGCGATAGTATTGAACCAGTGGGATATTGCTTGGGCAAACATATGAACAAGCACCGCATTCAATGCAGTCGGCAATGTTATGGCTTTCAGCTTGCTCTAAGTTGCTGCTTTTTGAGAACCAGTAAAGTTGTTGTGGCAGCAATTGAGCGGGGCAAGCTTCGGTGCACATGCCGCAGCGAATGCATGCTTGTTCCATAGCCGGGTCGGGCAGTTCTTGTTTGGTTGCGGCAATAATGCAATTGCTGGCTTTTATTATTGGGGTTTCAATTTGATCTATGGTGAAGCCCATCATAGGGCCGCCCATAACAAGTCTGCTTGTATTTTTAATGTCGGTATTGCTGACTTCTAATAAGTGCTTAACAGGCGTGCCAATTAGAACTTCGTAATTTTGAGGTGCGGCACATGCATTACCCGTCATGGTGGTGATTCGACTGATTAGTGGTTCACCCTTGGTGATTGCGCTGTTGATTGCGTAAGCAGTCCCTAGGTTATGGCAAACAATACCAAGACTAGATGGCAGGCCGCCGCTGGGTACTTCTTTACCTGTCAGTATTTGTATTAATTGTTTTTCGCCACCAGAAGGGTATTTGGTTGGTATAACAATCACTTCAATTAAGTTGTTTTCAGGTGATTCTTTTAAGGCTAGGTTTAGTGCTTCAGCGGCTTTTGATTTGTTGTCTTCGATGCCAATTAGTATCGATTCTGGTTTTAATATGTGAGCCAGAATTCGGATGCCAGTAATGACATCGTTTGCTCTTTCTTGCATTAGCATGTCATCAGCTGTGATATAGGGTTCACACTCAGCTGCGTTGATGATCAATGTTTTTATGGTGTCAGGATTGGCTGAGACTTTAACGTGGGTTGGAAACCCTGCGCCGCCCATTCCCGTCACCCCGGCTTCCTGAATCATACTGATCAGTTGGCTTGCATCGATATCTTGGTAGTTAGCGATGCCTGAGTGTTCGACCCATTTATCTTGTTTGTCTGTGGTGATTTCGATGCAAAGGTCGCTTAAACCAGACTGGTGAGCAATGGCTCTGTCTTCAATTGCTGTGATTTTACCTGATGTTGGTGCATGTAGGTTCGCACTAATAAAACCTTGAGCCGCAGCGATCAGTTGGCCTTTAAGTACCGTATCACCTACGTTTACCAGCGGTTTTGATTGCGCCCCAATGTGTTGTGTCAAAGGTAATACCAGCTTTTCAGGTATTCCTGCAGGAGCAATTGAGGATTGTGTGCTTTGAGTTTTATTTTCGGCAGGGTGTACGCCACCCACAAAATCAAACAAGTTAAATGAAGTGTTCATTAAGCCGCTTTCCCTTCATTTAATGCATCTGAATTGCCTGCATCTGTCGCAATGATCTGTATTGGTTTATCCCAGTGCCAGGCAGGAAGGCCTCCGTCTATTGGCACCATATCAATACAATCGACAGGGCATGGCTCTAAGCATAAATCGCAACCCGTGCACTCCGATTCGATAACGGTATGCATTTGTTTGGCTGCACCTAATATTGCGTCAACAGGGCAAGCTTGTATGCATTTTGTGCAGCCTATGCATTCATCTTCGCGGATGACGGCAACCATGGCTGATTCTTTTTCGGTGCCATGTTCGGCATCAAGTGGTTCTGGTTCAACGCCTAATAAATCAGCAATGGCTTGAATGGTCGATTCGCCACCAGGAGGGCATTTGTTGATGCCTTCTTCACCGTTGGCTATGGCCTCGGCATAAGGTGAGCAACCTGGGTAACTACATTGACCGCATTGAGTTTGCGGTAATAGGGCGTCAATTTGCTCAACCAGTGGATTGCCTTCAACTTTAAAGCGTATGGCGGCAAAGCCTAAGATGGCTCCAAAAATTAAGCTTAAAATTACAAGTGCGCTGACGGCAACGATAATACTTGTCATTGAATTACCCCTTAAATCGACACTAGGCCAGTAAAGCCCATGAAGGCTAATGACATTAGGCCTGCAGTGATCATTGCGATGGCGCTGCCCTGAAATGCTTTAGGTACGTCAGCCACAGCGATACGCTCTCGCATAGCTGCAAAAAAGATTAAGACCAAAGAAAAGCCTACCGCGGCACCAAATCCATAAAGAATGGATTCCATAAAACCATTTTCGCGTTTGATGTTTAGAAGGGCGACACCTAATACCGCGCAGTTAGTTGTAATAAGCGGTAAAAATATGCCCAGCACTCGATAAAGCAAAGGACTGCTTTTACGGATGGCCATTTCGGTAAAGCCTACAACCACAGCGATCACCATGATGAATGAAATGGTCTTTAGGTATTCGATATCCAGCGGGATTAATAGGTATTCGTATACTAAGTAAGAGCTAAGCGAAGCCAGTGTCAAAACAAATGTGGTGGCCGCAGACATGCCAATGGCTGTTTCTAGTTTGTTTGAAACCCCCATGAAAGGGCATAAACCTAAAAACTGAACCAGTACGAAGTTGTTTACTAATATGGTCGAAACCAGAATTAAGATGTAATCGGTCATGACTGCTCTCTAATTCGTCATTGTTGGCCCGATATAATCTAAAAAAGTAGCAAAAATCGCTTTAAAACCGATTATATGGGGTTTTCGGGCGCATATTATCCTAGAACACAGCTAAGCGTACAAGCTGAGCTGAACAATGTGTTGACTGAAATTAACAATAGGATTAATCGACTAAGTCGATAAAGGATGCTTTTTTTATCTATTTGTTGGTTTGGTTGTTTGTGTTGGAGGTTTTAAGGATTTCATTAACTTGCAGCTGAAACAGTTTGCTTAGTTCCGAGTGGTGGGAATCTTTTTTGGCTTTGATCCAGGTTAATAATTTGATCGAGTCTTTAGATGTAATGATCGCTTTTGTTAGGTCTTTAAGTGAGTCAGCTTTTACCATGATAGAGCCGCTATTAAAACTTTCAGAGATGGTGCTGTAATTAACCTTAGATTTAATACTGTCAGGCAGCGGGTCAAATGCTGGTGAGAATATGACTGCTGCGTCCATGTTTCCTCTGATAACACTCATCGCATTAGACTGAAAAGAGCTGCCAAATTTGAATGTCACTGTGCTTAATAGATTCAGTGTTTTCAGTCTTTTGCTCAATAGTAAATAGGCGCCGGAATACTCACTTGAAAGTTGTATGTTGGTATTGCGTAGAGTTAGGAGGTTGTGGGGGTCGTATTGTTTTTTGGTGACAAGATAAGTTTGTGTAAGTGCATTAGTCGTAATGACATTTTTTAAGCCGTATTGTTCAAGCACAGGAACGTAATAGGTTGGAACGATAAAAATGTCACCTTTAGAATTTAGAGTGTCGATTAGGTGTTGCTTGTACGACTTAGCAGGGTACATATTGGTAGGGCATTTTGTGTGTTTGGATACTTCTTGTGCGAAGTCACTCCAAAATGCTACCACGCTAGACGAATCAAAAAAGGCACCAACTTGCATGCGATATGGCTTTTCGCAAGCGTTAACACAGTAGCTAGAACAAAGCAGAGCAGCCAATAAAAATTTTTTCATACAGTAAATATAGTCAATTATAAGCAGGGTGCTCATTTGCTTGTCAGGTGGTTTTTTCTTTGTGTTGCTGTTAATGCAAGTGTTAAAGCTTGTGGGTTTGTTTGAATTTGCTTAGTTGAGCTCTAAATTCATCGCTGTAGGGTTCGTCTGGTACGGTCTCCACCTTATGCCAACTCTGAAAGTTTAGCTTACCTAGTGATTTGATCATTCCATTAATAATGTCTGTGTTTAATGTTTCATTAGCCATCAAATATGCCCCTGCATGGGCGTTAAGTTTCACTACGCTGAATTTGTCCTGAATGAAGTTTGGGAGTTTGTCGTAAATAGAGGCAAGTATAACAGTCGAGCTTCGCTCTCCTTTTAGCATCAGCATGGCAGCCGAATCATGGCTGTGATTGAAATCAAATGTAACTTTATCGAAAACGCCATTGGTCTTTAACCAGGACTTCAGTTCTAGGTAGGCGCGAGTGTACTCACTAGGAACCGTGATGACATCGCCATGCAATGCTTTTAAATTGCCATGTTTTAATGGGTGTCGACTAACAAAGTAAATTTGAGCGGTTTTATGGCTGGCTAAAATAGGCTTGTAGCCTAAGTCTTGTAAGGCGGATACATAATGATCAGGAACCACATATATGTCGTTTTCTTTGTTTAAAATGTTTTTTAGGTAAGCGGTATAGTCAGGGGAAGTTTTAATGTTTGTTTCGCATGCCGTGCTTTCTTGTAGTGCGATGGTAAAAGGTTGCCAAAAGCGAATAATTAAGGAGGTAGAGAAAAAAGGACCCGCTTGAAAGGTGGTAGGGCTAGTGCATGCTACAGCGAATATCGTATTGGATAGTAGCAGTATAAGAAGTCCGATTTTTTTAAGCGCTATCATAAAGTAGCCGACTCGTTAGTGGTTTTGATTAACCAAGTCAGTTCAGTATAGCCAGTATATTGGTGTTGTGATTTATAAAGGGAGGGAAGTTTGAACGGTAAACGTGACTCTATTTAGAGTGACGCATACCGTTCATGCTGTCGATTACATGACTCGCATGCCAGGCTGAGCGCCTTCGTGTGGTTCTAATAGCCAGATTTCATCGCCACCAGGGCCTGCTGCTAAAACCATGCCTTCAGAAATACCAAACTTCATTTTACGAGGCTTAAGATTAGCGACCATGACAGTGTGCTTGCCAATTAAGTCTTCAGGTTTGTAAGCCGACTTTATGCCAGAAAGCACGTTGCGTGTTTTACCTTCACCAATATCCAGTGTTAGCTGCAATAACTTACCTGCACCTTTCACATGATCAGCATCAACGATTTTAGCGATTCTTAAGTCTACTTTGGCAAAGTCATCGAATTCAATTTCGTCAGCTATTGGCTCGCTTAAACCAGAGGCTGGTTTAGGAGCGACCGGATTGGCTGCTGCATCCGCTTCAGCGTCTGCTTTTTCTTTTTCTACGATGGCATCAACTTTGTCTTTTTCAATGCGATTCATTAGAGGTTTGAATTTGTTGATTGCGTGATCGGTTAAAGCCGTTTTTCTTGAATCCCAGTTTAGGTTTTCAATGTTCAAGAATGCAATGGTGTTTGCGCTCATCTCTGGTACAACCGGAGTTAAGTACACCATTAGTTGGCGGAACAAGTTTACTCCTAAAGAACATATGCCTAACACTTCAGCTTCTTTGCCTTCTTGCTTGGCTAGCGCCCAAGGTTCTTTTTCGTGAATGTATTCATTGGCTTGGTCGGCAAGGGCGATGATTTCACGAATGGCTTTACTGAATTCACGGTTTTCAAAATACTGAGCAATTTCATCGCCTTTATCGACAAAGCTTTGAAGTAATTCTGGTTCAGGCAGTTCAGCTGCAAGTACGCCACCTGCTTTTTTAACAAAGCCGGCACAGCGTGATGCAATGTTGATTACTTTGCCTACTAGGTCTGAGTTTACGCGCTGAGCAAAGTCTTCAAGGTTTAAATCAAAATCATCTACCTTGTTATTAAGTTTAGCTGCGTAGTAATAGCGTAGGTACTCAGGTTGTAGGTTGTCTAGGTAGGTACGGGCTTTAATGAATGTGCCCCGTGACTTAGACATTTTAGCGCCGTTCACGGTTACGTAACCGTGAGCCCACACAGCACTTGGTGTGCGGAAGTTTGCGCTGGTTAGCATGGCAGGCCAAAACAAGGCGTGGAAGTTAATGATGTCTTTACCAATGAAGTGGTAAACCTCGGCTTCACTGTCTTTATTCCAGTAGTCATCAAATTCAAGGTCGTTGTCAGTTTTGTCACACAGCTGTTTGAAGCTGGCCATGTAGCCGATAGGGGCGTCTAACCAAACGTAAAAATATTTACCTGGAGCGTTTGGAATTTCGAAGCCAAAGTAAGGACCATCACGGCTGATGTCCCATTCTCTTAGGTCGCTGTCTAACCATTCGGCTAGCTTGTTGGCCACTTCGGTTTGCAGTGTGCCTGAGCGAGTCCAGCCTTTTAGGAATTCTTGAAATTCTGGAAGTTTGAAAAAGTAATGTTCAGATTCTTTTTCAACAGGTGTAGCACCTGACATTACCGATTTCGGGTTGATCAGTTCGGCTGCGTTATACGTTGCACCACAATTTTCGCAGTTGTCGCCGTATTGATCCGGTGTTTTGCATTTAGGGCAGTCACCTTTTACATAGCGGTCGGCTAAGAACATTTCTTTTTCAGGGTCGAATAACTGTTTGATACCGCGAACGTTAATGTGCCCGTTTTCTTTTAAGCGATTGTATATGGTGGTTGAAAGCTCACGGTTTTCTTCACTGTGTGTCGACCCAAAGTTATCGAACTTGATTAAGAATTCACCAAAGTCTTTTTCATGCTCGGCTTGAACGCGAGCAATTTGTTCTTCAGGTGTGATGCCTTCTTTTTGGGCGCGTAACATGATGGCTGTGCCATGTGCGTCATCAGCGCAGACGTAAGTACATTGATGTCCTCTGGACTGTTGAAAGCGCACCCAGATATCCGTTTGGATGTATTCCAGCATGTGGCCTAGATGGATAGGGCCGTTAGCGTAAGGGAGGGCACTGGTTACAAGAATCCGGCGGGTAGACATATAGTGAGCTTCTCAGAACTGGTTTGTATACAAAATTGCGCCGAATCATAGCAGAATAATAGGCGCGGATGTAGGGCCCATATAGGATGTAGTGGTAATGGGGGATTGCTTTGAATGAGGTTTGTCTATCGACGTTAGTGGCATTAATAAGCCTTTCAGATGAACTGTGTGTGACCTAGACCCTTTAAAAATGTAAAATCCGACCCCATTAGTAGGACATTGAATTTGCCATAGTAAGTGTCATAGAGCACTTCACGTATTTATTAAGAGAGATTTTCATGGCTGACCAGTTACAAGCGCAAGTAGAAGAAGCCTTAAAAGGTTATCAAGACCCGTATTTGAATACGGATCTGTTCGAGGCTGATGCGGTTAAAAGCATTGATATTAAAGATGGCGTAGTCAAGGTTCAGCTGTTTTTACAGTACCCTAGTGAATACTTGAAGGATGGTATCTGCCAGATGTTGCAGCATGCCATTGAGAATATCGACGGTGTTGAGAGCGCAGAAGTCAATTTAGATTGGGCTGTGAGTTCACATAAGGCGCATGAAAATCTAACAAATATAGCAAACGTAAAAAATATCATTGCTGTGGCATCCGGTAAGGGTGGAGTGGGTAAATCCACAACATCCGTTAACCTTGCTTTAGCATTGGCAGCTGACGGCGCTAAGGTGGGGATATTAGATGCCGATATCTACGGCCCTTCGTTAGGGATGATGTTGGGTGTTGCGGAAGGTACTCGCCCAGAGACGGTTCAAGAGAAGTTCTTTAAACCCGTTATGGCTCTTGGGCTTCAGTCTATGTCTATGGCTTATTTAATTACAGAAAACACACCAATGGTTTGGCGTGGGCCTATGGTAAGTGGTGCGTTACAGCAACTTATTACACAGACCTTATGGGAAGACCTAGATTACCTTGTGGTTGATATGCCACCGGGCACAGGGGATATTCAATTAACCTTATCTCAAAAGGTACCTGTGTCGGCTTCAGTCGTGGTAACAACCCCTCAAGACATTGCATTGCTTGATGCCAAGAAAGGCGTTGAAATGTTTCGTAAGGTGAATATTCCTGTATTAGGTGTGATTGAGAATATGTCGATTCATATTTGCAGTAACTGTGCACACGTAGAGCATATTTTTGGTGAGGGAGGTGCTGATAAAATAGCTAAGGAATTTAATACACGCTTATTAGGGTCGTTACCTTTGTCAAAATACATTCGAGAGCAATCTGATTCGGGAGTGCCTGTGGTTGCTGATGATCCTGAATGTGATGTGGCTATGATGTATCGACAAACCGCACGCAATTTAGCCGCTGCGCTAAGCTTACAAAAAAGTGCCGTTGTGCCTGATATTCAGATTTCAGATGATTGATCACCGCATTTATATAAATATCAAACGGATTGTTTGAATAGACAAGGCGCTTAATCAGCGCCTTTTTTTGTGAGTCTAGTTTTAGTGGTGCGATATATCCGGTATTCAGATGGCTGTCCAGTTACTTACTAGGGTTCTAAATTCTGCGCTCGCTTTTTTTGGGAATGCTTTTTTGAAGTGTGTGGGCCAATTATGGCTTCGCTCTAGGATATCTTTTACGGCTTCGTAGCTGCCCGTTTCATTAATAAATATACTAACTAACTTTTTGTCACTGTCACTCAGGTCGCTATACGTTTGGTATTCGTTTGTTTGATTCTTGCAAAATATTTTGCAGTCATTAACCAGTTTGAGGCCTTTATCAGAAAGCGCTTTTAATACCAGTTTACTTGTTGTGCCGCTGGATTTATCTAGCTTATTGCCTGTCCTTACTATGCTAAAACCATTTTTATTCCAAAATCCATTAACATCAGGTGTGTCTGCATAGCTAGAGGCTATGTAGTCATAATTATCTTTTAGCAGTGCGCTGTGAGCAAAATTAAGAAGACTTGATCCATGATTTAGGTTTTGCAAGTTTGGCAGGGTAGCAATGCGTACAATACGGGCGCAATTTAGTTTAAGCGCTGCTTTTTGCCCCATGTGTAGAGTTAATACCTGAGGGGTTAAATGCCCCTTTGGTCGGCGAGATCCATTAATGATGTTTTTAATTAACGTGTTTTCATTGTCGCCAAAGTTGCCTTCATTGGTTGTTAGACAGGCTGACGCTAGATAATCTATTTTGTCGTGAGTAATAAAAAGAGCGAATATTCGAATGCTGGGTGAATCAAGAATATCTCTCAAGTCGCTTGGTCTTGTTTGATAATGAGCTTGCACCAGTAGGGCGAACAGATCTTCTAGTAAGTTCTGTGAGAGCGCTAATTCGTGATTAGTGATTTCTCTGCAGTTTATTTGGGCGTTGTTTATGGCGTGACTGTTGAGTACCAGGCCCTTGGGTTCGGAGTCTAGGCAAAAACCGGAAAACATGATGTTTTCTAATGGGTCGTTTTCTGCGTATCGAATTGGCTGGCTTAACCGGTGTTCGTAGACGTTTGAGTTTAGCTGCTTTAAATGATTCACGAAGCGTATTTGAAACCCTTTACCGGTGCCCTCGTATCCATGTGTCGTAGTAGAAAAAATGATGGAATTATATTGTAGGGACCAGGCCATTAATATTGGTAAAGGTAAGCTGGCGGCTTCGTCTACTAGTAATATGTCATTGGGTTTTACTGCCTCTAGCACCCGCTCTGGTGAAATGAACTCTAGGGCCGTGTTTGTGCTTTGTTGGCCAGCAAAAACAGATCGAATGGCAGCTTTGTTGGGTGCGGTTATATAATACTTTATACCGTTATCTATATTCGATTCTATTAATGAATCGGCAAGCAAGCCAAGTAGGTGTGACTTGCCGCGGCCGCGATCGGCTTGGATGATGTGGAAGTGCTTTGCTGTGTTTTTTTGACCGCTAAGGGTGCTTAAGGGTTCACTGCTCATGGAGCTTAGAGTCTGCTGCTTAATTTCATTTAGTATTTGAACTTGCTGTGCATTGGCAGTGTTAGGTAAGCCCCATGGAGCCGTATTATCTGTGCTTTTCAATGTGGAGGGGGGCTGTTCGGCTTGATCCTCGGGTGTATATAAATGCTCGGAGATCTCAAGGCTTTCTTTAGATGTTTTTTTATCTGAGCTGATTTGTTGAAACAACAAGGCTTGGGCCTGCTGGCACTGATCCAAAAAACGCTTAATGGTGTTTGGGCTATTAGCTATCCCTGTCTGGCCATAAGATGTTCTCTTTTTAGCAAACTCATCTTCAATTAGTGGCCAATCTTTTATCAGAGGGCAAATAATGAATAGGAATCCCCCTGGCTGGATGGTGCCGGAAATTGAGGTTAGGGCGTCTGGGTAGAAACCTTCAGTGCAATCAATAATTGCGTTTGAGCAATCAAAGCCAAGCATGGTACTGGGTTTGTCTGGGCGTACGGTCTGAATGCTGACTGATTGCTTTTCAATTAAGGATTGCAAAGGGCTTGTTTTTCTTGTGACTAATAGAGTGCTTGGCGCATTTTGAAGGTAGTCGTAAACAAGGTCCCAGCCCCATAATAGGTCGCCAGATACAAGGATGGCCTGACGGTGACCTATATGTGCATAGCTTCGCGAGAGCGCTTTAAGTCGCTCGGTAATGTGGTTGCTACTGTTAGGTGTCGATGTTTGCTTCATTTGGGCGCTATTAAAGCCGTAATAATCTGATAGAATCTGCGCAATTGTATCTATTATTCAACACAAAGTGTTAAGGGTTTACATGCGTTTAAGTGATGGCGATATAGAAGCGGCACTAGAAAGTGGTCATATCAAGCTAACACCTCAACCGGAAACAAAAGCTATTTCAGGTATTAGTGTTGATTTGCGCTTGGCTAATCATTTTCGAGTGTTCAGTAATAACTCAGTTCCCTTCTTGGATTTATCTGGCGAACGAGAGCAGTTAAATAAAGATATTGATCAGGTGATGGGTAAAGAGATTATTATTGAAGAGGGTGATGATTTTTTTATTCACCCGGGTGAATTGGTATTGGGCTCTACACTTGAATCCGTTGAAATCCCTGATGACCTTGTAGGTTGGCTAGATGGCCGATCAAGTTTGGCCCGTTTGGGATTGATGGTGCATGTAACGGCAGGTCGGATTGACCCTGGTTGGAAAGGTCAGGTGGTTCTAGAGTTTTATAATTTAGGTAAAATGCCTTTAGCGCTTAAACCAGAAATGATAATTTGTGCTTTAAGTTTTGAGACCTTATCCAGTCCTGCTAAGCGACCATATCTGTCTCGAGATAATGCCAAATATAAGAACCAGCAGGGTGCTATTTCGTCACGTATGGGTGATGACTGATTAATCTGAAGTTGTAGGTTATATACAAAAAAAGCCAGTTAAGTATTTGACTGGCTTTTTTGTAGTTGCGATCTGTACTTTACCTTTACGACTGTTTTATTAGTTCGTCTAAAGCGGGCAGCAGATTTTCCGGTGATATGATTTTTTGCACGCAATACCATAATGCAGACAGGTATTTCATTTGTCGGTCTGCAAATTCAAGTTGAGACAGTTTGATTTGCCCGTTGCCATAGTCCTTTAAAAACTGTTCTTTTTGTTCATTCGTTAAATTGCAGCTGTCACAAAAAACAGCGATGTCCCAAGCAGGGTTCCCTATCGCTGCGTATTCCCAGTCAATTAAATATATATTGTCAGTATCTATAATCCAGTTATTTGGATTTGGATCCATATGGCAGAGTCTAAGCGAATAACCAGGGCTTTTAAGTTGGATGTCTATCTCGCTTTTATAAGCTGAAAGAGCGTCACTGAGCGCCTTCGAGTCTTCAATCTGTTTTAGGATCTGTTTCCAGTAATGATCTGTTCTTTGTTTAAAGTCTATGTTTGGCCAAGCAGAAGACAATGGAATGCTGTGGGTCATTTTTAATTTCTTGGCCACAGTTTTTAAATAAATGCTTGTATCTTGCTCTGAGCAGTTAAGAAGTGTTTCTTGTAGTGTTTGGCTTTCAATAAAGGGACGTATCCAATAAATATCTTTTGGATCTCTGTACACATAAGGTTTACAAATATTGTATTGAGCAATGCATTGATGAATATGCCATTCGGCGTGACGATTCAAGCCTAGGGATTGAGCATTTTGAGCATTAATGCGGAACACATATTTGGTATGGGAATGTGTGTCTTCAGATTTGAATAGAAGATTACTATTGGTTAGCCCTTTAACCAGAGCTTTAAAATTATCATTATTAGGTTGCCCTGGACAAATATTTGGCCAGAGCTTCCAGTCTTTAATTAATGCGCTTGTATGGTCTGAGAGCATTTTATTCTTATTGTCTAAATGGATTTTTTATATGATTGCAACCAAGCATTGAAACCGATAAAACAAAGGACGACATATACAGCCATTTGTAATGCAGTTAAATAAAGCTCTCTATCAATGTACAAGTATATGGCCAACGTATCAATGACAATCCAGTATATCCAATTTTCTAGTACTTTTTTGGCAACCATGTAGGTCGTGAGTACCGCTCCCCATGTTGTAAACGAATCAAGGTAAGGCATGACGGCAGTAGTGTGGTTGTTTAGAAAGTAACCGCTGAATAGCGATAAAATAATGACAGATGTAATAGATAGCACATGTTGTTTTACTGACCAGGTGGTAACGGGCAGTGTGCTTGACTGTTTATCTGTGTCGTTTACTTTATTCCAAACATACCAGCCGTAAACTGCCATTGCTAAGTAATAAACGTTTAGCGCTGACTCCATAATTAAGCTCACATCAAAGAACAGCCAACTGAATATGGCCGTGCTACCAAAAGCGGCATACCAGCATAGGCTGTTTTCTTTCATGGCTAGAAAAATGTAAGCAAAGCCAAGTAACACCGCGATTACTTCTAGAAAGCTCATGGCTTGCAAAGCAGTAGTAACCCCTTGCATGAAGATTTCAGTAAAGGTTTGAGGTTCTTGTTCCATTGATAAACTCTATTTATTGGTCGCCGTGAGGATTGAGCGCAGGATCTAAATTAGTGCCTATGAATTTACATACAAAAATGGCTTTGCCAAATTGCTCATATGAATATTTCATTTCTTTTTTAAGGGTGTCCATGACTAGGTCATAATCACCAAATACTTGTGTGCTCATGGTATTGCCCACGACGCTTAAGCCTTCGATGCTTTGAAGGCGGTCGATGAAACTTTTAATGGCAGGGATGTAATCATCTGCTAGAGGGTATTTGCTTATTTCTACTGAGAGTTCCATGAGTTGCTCCAAAAAGGGCCGCGTAAGCAACCCATTGTATATTAGAAATTGTAACGGCCGTTTAGGCTAATCAAACGTGGTGCTGCAAGTTGAATGTGTTGTGTTGGATCATTGTCAGTTCTTGGGTCGTTGTCAAAGCCAAACCCTCGTACAGCATAATCTTTGTTAGTAAGATTGTGGCCATTCAATGACACTGTTAAGTTGTCTTTTTGATACTGGAGCTGTGCGTGAATAAGCACAAATGACCTAGATTTTTCATAGTGGCTGTCAGAAAAATAGAATTCATCCTTAGCTTCGCTTTCAACTCTCAGATTGATGTGTTCTTGCAACCGAAAAGTAAATGCTGTGGCCAAACTGTACTCAGGGGCATGTGCTTGAGCATCTCCGTCTTTATCGATGAAATTACTATCTTCATCAGTATAGGAGTAATCAGTAAATTCTGTTTTCAATAAACCTAAACTTAAATCCCAGTTTATCGTTGGAGTAATATCCCAGTGGCTTTCAATTTCTAGGCCGTAATTATGGCCTTCGGCTGCATTGGATAAATACTCTTTCCACACCTCTGCTTCGCCTACCGTTTCAGGGTAAGAACTTTTAACTTGTTGGTCTTTACGCTGAATGTAAAACACTGCGATGCGTGTAGTCAAATCGTCATTTAGTAAACTTGATTTTAAACCGATCTCTATAGAGTTATTGGTCTCAGTGGTAAATGTACGATTTTCAATCGATACATCTGGGTTGGAGTTAACACCACCTGCTTTGTAACCATGGGCTAAAGAGCCATAAGCAAGTTGATAGGAATTTAGCATGTTTTCAAGGGTTATTTTACCGCCCCAAAGCACTTCGTTTTTATTTTCATTGATCGCACCTGAGTCTTGATAATCATTTGTCCAATCCTCAATGCGAACACCATAAGTTAATATCGTTTCATTGCTTATTTGACTCGATAGCTCAGTGTATAGAGCAGTGGAGGTCTGGTTAAGCTCACTCGTAAATTGAGAGCCATCTAAATAATTTCCAATATGGTTTCGAGTAAGTGATTCGTCTCTTTTTAGGTGGTATATGCCCATAGTCCAGTTTGTAGTTTCGTTAAATAAGCGACTATCAGTGTTCGAAAGAAACCGAATGTCTATATTCGAGCGATCATAGTTACGAATGTACTCGTCTGTAGCGTCATAATTAAAATCTGCTATACAAGGACCTGACGAAGTAATACAGGCATAGGAAGGGTAGTCATATGTTCCATAAGCCCAATCTTCATCGTAGGCGTATACAATATCGCTTTCATTGTATGAAGCTAAAACTTCGACAATGAAATTTTCATTGGAAGTATTTTCCCACTTAACTGAGGATGCGGTTGTATCTTGAGTGTCTTTGCCTGGGGAGTCAGAATAAGTCGTGCGATTGTTATCTAAGCTAAATGCATCGTAACCATTGTCGATATCGGATTTCAACAGCGAAAAACGGAAGCTATTATATCCATTCGCTTGCCAGTTTAATTGGGCGCGGGCGATGGTCTCATCGATGTTGTTTGTGTCGTCACGATTTAAGTGAACGTTTTCCATGTAACCATCAGACAGTGTTGTGTTGATGGCAAATCGTGCTTGAAGGTTGTTGGTTAAGCTTCCTGATATAGCGCCACCTAATCCTTGTGTGTTGTAGTTGCCGGCCTTTGCTTCTAGATAACCTTCAGTCTCTTTTGTAGGTTGCTTACTTTTTATGTTGATGGCACCTGCTAAAGCATTGGCACCAAATGCCGTTCCTTGAGGGCCGCGTAGAATCTCGACTTGTTCAACATCAAATAATGTTGCCGCGCCACCTAATCCTGTCATGTCGATGCCGTCAATAATTAAACCTACAGAAGGGTTTACAGCATCCACAAACTGGCTGCGCTCACCTATGCCACGTATTTGAAAATAGCGGCCACGAGATGCGCCTGATGAAAAATTAACGTTCGGAGCTAAAGACAGGATGCTTTCTAAGTGGTCAGCACTTCTGTTCTGAATGTCATCTTCGCCAACAACAGTAATAGCAGAAGGGATTTGCTGTAAATCCAATTCACGAAAGTCGGCTGACACTTTTACTGTATCTAGGGCTGTTTCTTCTGTTATTTCTTCAGCGTGTGCAATCAGGCTGGTGCTGCCTAATAGTATGCTGCCTATCAAAATGGTGGTTTTCATTGGGTCTTTTCCAAAATTCAAAATTGAATAAGGCCCGGTTAACAGGGTAGGCGGCAAAATTTGATTTTTGCATGCTGATAGAAAGTTCCATCCCTACGCCGGTATTATCCGGATCAGGTGCTAGGGGTTCGCTTTTTATAGACATCTCAGACTGGGTTTTATATAAAAAACCTAGCCTCCCCCTGGACGAAGCTGATTCTACTTGATTGCAGGGGGTTACTAAAGGATTAAAGGCCGGAGAGTGTTTTTTGGCCGATCTGTGCATGTTTGAGTTTAATTGTATTACTTGTGCCGTTTGATTTGGTTGATTTTAATTTGACGATTATAAATTCATAGTCTTTTGCGAACCAAATATGGTTGTGCTCTTTTTTCTTGAGGCCGATTTGTCTAACTTCGATTACAGGAGTTGGGCCTTGGGCCGTCTTGATTGTTGATTCTCCGATAACTTCAAATTGGTAGGTTTTTAAGCGAGCCTTATATGCTACAGGGTAAGAGAAGCTTGTTTTCCCTGCCATTAAATCCAGTCTGATTTGCTCTTGATAACTAAGCCTGTCTTGTACTTCCTTGGTAAGGTCATAGTTTGCCCAGATGTCTTTATACGGCAGCCATGTTTTGTTTTCGTCCCGGTTAAACTCAAGTGTTCTTAGTTTTTTTGAAAGAAAACCACTTGTTTTATACCGGTATTTAATGGGTGTCACTTGTTGGTCAATTAGCTTGAATTCGGAAATTTCGCTTAAATCTGCCACAGAAGAGTAGGCTTCGAATGAAATTTTCCAGTGGTCTTCTGTTTTCTCTAATGTTCTGGTGGCATCAATGGTGATTGGGAACCAGCCTGCTTTCCATGTGGCTTCGTATTTGGCTGTGTAGGGTGTGAAACTTATTAGGGCCTTTGCAATAGGGGTTGTGGTTACATTATCCGCATATAGAAATTGTGAGGATATTAAAGAGAAGAAGAAAATGTGTATGAATTTTAGCAATGATTTGGCCTACACGAATATGAGTGTTTATTAGAGTTATTTTGTTGATTTAGCAGTATAAGCCCAGTTACCGAAAGTAATCCAGTGAATAGACAGTTCTGCTTGAATGCGATTGATTTGATTTTGAAAGGGGAGAGGTAATAGTGAGCAGTGGAATGCTTGCTCACTATTTAAGGTTGTTGCCTATTAAGACAATTCTAACCCTTGAGAAGGTAGGGCTTTGCCATCGAAATATGCATCGCCTTTATTAAGGGTTAAGCGACCCTCTACACACCATTTAACCGCGATGGGGTAAATAACATGTTCTTGTATTTGAACTCGAGAACGAAGGGTTCCTTCGTCATCATCGTCAAGTACGGGTACGACTGCTTGAATGATGTTGGCACCACCATCAAGGTCTTCACTTACAAAGTGAACCGTAACACCGGCTTCTTTATCGCCAGCGTCCAGTGCTCTTTGGTGTGTGTTTAATCCCTTATACTTAGGCAGCAAAGAAGGGTGGATGTTTAGCATTCTACCCTTGTATCGACGAACAAAGTCAGAGGTTAGTATGCGCATAAAGCCAGCCAAGACAACAAGGTCTGGGCTGAATTCATCAATCGCGCGGATCAGATTTACATCGAACTCTTCGCGAGTAGGAAATTGAGTGTGATCCACAACATCTGTTGCAATGCCCATTTCTTTAGCGCGCTGTAGGCCCATTACTTCTGGGCGGTTACTAATTACCGCGACTATTTCACCATCAATCTCTGTTTTGACGCAGGCTTCGGCAATGGCTTGCATGTTGCTGCCAGAGCCTGAGATCAATACAACTATACGAGCCGGTTCAGCTTTTTCAGATTTCAACGAATTATTCCTCGTCTACGCCTTTAACGATGACTTGCTCGTCACCTTCACCCGCTTTTTCAATGCGACCGACTAAAGTAGCTGTTTCGCCTTCAGCGTTCAGGATATCTATTGTCTGTTGAGCGTCTTTTTCATCAACGACTACGATCATGCCTAGGCCGCAGTTGAAGGTAAGGTGCATTTCATGCCAATCGATGTTGCCTTTTTCTTGTAGCCAGTTGAATACGGCTGGGCGATCCCATGCTGCGCTGTCTAGAATGCACTTTGTGCCTTCAGGTAGAACGCGTGGGATGTTTTCGTACATGCCGCCGCCAGTGATGTGGCATATAGAGTGCGCATCAATGGTTTCTAGCATTTTTAAGATTGGTTTAACGTAAATACGAGTTGGTGCAAGTAGTGCATCGCCCAGAGTCTGACCGTCTAGGTCTTGCTCTAGGTCAGCATTGGCTACTTCAATTACTTTGCGAACCAGTGAGTACCCGTTCGAGTGAACACCAGAAGAGCGAAGACCGATGATGACATCGCCTTCTTTAACTTTGCTTCCGTCGATTAACTCGGCTTTTTCAGCGATCCCTACACAGAATCCAGCAAGATCGTAATCTCCGCCTTCATACATGCCTGGCATCTCAGCGGTTTCACCACCTACAAGCGAGCAACCCGACTGTAGGCAGCCTTCACCAATGCCTGTTACTACGTTTGTGGCAACATCAACGTCTAGTTTGCCGGTAGCGTAGTAATCTAGGAAGAATAATGGTTCAGCGCCACAAACAATAAGGTCGTTAACGCACATGGCCACTAAATCGATACCGATTGTGTCGTGTTTGTTAAGGTCCATGGCAAGACGCAGCTTGGTGCCTACACCGTCAGTACCCGATACTAGGATAGGTTCTTTGTATTTGGTTGGTAGGCTGCATAATCCTGCGAAGCCACCAATGCCGCTCATTACTTCAGGGCGACGAGTTTTCTTTACAACGCCTTTAATGTTGTCGACAAGTGCGTTACCCGCATCAATATCAACACCAGCGTCTTTATAACTAAGAGACTTGTTTTGCTCGCTCATGAGGCAGCCCTATGAATTGCAGTTAGAAAATTTGGTGGCGGATTTTAGCACTTGGCGCGCATTATTAGAATTCTTACTGGCCTTAAAGCAGAGTTTTTCTTGCTAGGGGCTGTAATTTTCTCAATATTTGTCAGAATAGCCCCAGTTTTCTTAATGAAGTAGCTGAAATGAAGTTTTTATTTGTATTCTTTTTAACCATCGCTTTGAGTTTTCAGGCAAGTGGAAAGCAAGTTGAGGGGTTATATGACGCTCGAGTTGTTGTAACTGATCAATCTTCTGCTGCCAGAAAGGCCGGTGCAGAGAAAGGCCTTGCTGATGTGTTGTATAAAGTAAGTGGTTTTCCAGTGCCTGTTGAGCATCCTGTGATTCATAAGGCTTTGGCTATTGCCGACCAATACTTGTATCAGTTTAGTTTTACTCGTGTAGCTGAGAGTGAATGGGGAGCGGGTATTCCACCGGGTTCAAGTCACCTAAATATGCGTTTTGAAGGAAAATCCATTCAACGGATCATTAAAAGTGCCCAGTTACCACGCTGGGGTGTGAACCGCCCAACAATCATGACTTGGTTGGCCATTGATGATGGAGAGCGCCAAATTTTAACAGAGGCCTCTGAACATAAAGGTTTGATTAAGCTTAATGCTGCCGCTGCAAAGCGGGGGTTGCCGCTGGTCTTGCCTGTTTATGACTTAGAAGACTCAATTAAGTTACCTATGGTGCAGTTGTGGGGGTTGTATAAAGAAAGGGTATTGAAGGCCAGTGAGCGTTATGGGGCCGAATCAATTCTTGCTGGCCGCGTCTATCAGCCAGATGAGAATAGCTGGGTAGGCAATTGGCGGTTTTATTTTAAAGGGGAAGAGTACGAGTATGAATATAAGTCACAGACCCTTGATGACCAGCTTCTTTGGGGCTTGAGTGCCGGAGCAAGGGTATTAGCTGATGAATATGCATTAAAGCCATCGACCATTAAGCGAGGTGGTTTGATGGTCAATGTAGGGCGTGTCAAAACCCTTGAGGATTACGGTCGTTTAAATAAGTATTTAAATAAATTGGCAATTATAAAGCAGGTGTCTCTGGTAAAAATGTCAGGGGACGATGTATTGATGGAGCTTGCCCTGAATGGCACCTTTAAGCAGTTAGAGCAAACCCTGTCATTAGATAACAAATTGGTAGCAAGTAAGCCTGCTGTGAGCGAGCTGATTGAGTTGGAAGAAGGTGTTGAGCCTGTTTCTGAGTTCGTATGGCGTCCATAAGACAAAAATTAAAAGGATTTAGTTTTGAATAATACATTTCAGCTTAGTAATAAATTTGTCGTTATTGCGGTATTGCTTTCTCTATCTTGCTGGTTAATAGCAAGCTTAGAGCCGGTTTTAATGCCTTTTTTATTGGGGGCGTTATTTGGTTACCTAGGCGACCCAATTGCAGACCGTTTAGAGACCTTAGGATTGAGTCGAACGTTATCTGTTGTCATCTGTTTTTCTGTTATTACATTGATGTTACTGGGCGTTACCGTTTTATTGGTGCCGCTTCTAATCAATCAGGTCAAGGTTGCTTACGGGCATATACCTGACTTAATTGAGTGGATTCAATTGGTGTTTATTCCTTGGGTGATATCGACTTTTGGTGTTGAGGCGGAAGTGTTTAATGCCGGTTCATTAAAAGAGCAGTTGATGTCTCAACTTGGCACGGCTCAAAACATAATTTCAAAACTGATTGTAACTGGCAGTGCATCTACAGGGAATTTCATTGGTTTAATCGCTAATCTAGCTCTGGTACCAGTAGTTGGTTTTTACCTATTAAGAGATTGGGATATTTTGACGGCTAAAATTTTTAATTTGTTTCCAGTTAGGTATCAACCCACAACTCTTAAGCTAAGCCATGAATGCAATGATGTGGTAGGTGCTTTTTTAAGGGGACAATTATGGGTGATGGCAGCCTTGGCTCTAATATATGGTTTAGGTTTGTGGGCTGTTGGTTTAAAGCTAGCGTTATTGGTTGCTCTGGTAGCGGGTATCGCAAGTATTGTTCCTTATATGGGGTTTGTAATTGGAATCGCTGCTGCTATGGCAGCAGGATATGTGCAATTTGGTTTTGATTATCATCTGATTTTAATATTTGCTGTCTTTTTAGTGGGTCAGATTGTTGAATCCATGTTTTTAACCCCCATATTGGTAGGAGATAAAATTGGACTTCATCCAGTGGCCGTTATATTTGCCATAATGGCTGGTGGTCAGTTGTTCGGGTTTGTTGGTGTAATATTGGCTCTGCCAGTTGCGGCTATAATTGTGGTATTATTGCGCCACGCACATGAAATTTACAAAGATACAGAGTTTTATTCGGAAAACTAATGGCTCCGCAAGTAGAAGAACAGCTTCCGTTACGCGTACAGTTACGTGATGACGCAACGTTTGAAAATTTTTATAGCACTGCTATCCAAGAGTTTGCTAATCAAATACAGTTAAGCGCGTCTGGACAGGGCGAGCAAAGCATATTTGTGAGCGGTACTATTGGGTCTGGTTGCAGTCATTTATTGCAGGCGGCTTGTCATGAGGCCGAAAGTAAGGGTTTAAACAGTGTGTATTTACCCTTGGATGAATTGGTTGATTATTCGCCTGCTATTTTTGAGAGCTTAGAAGGCTTGCCATTAATTGCTTTGGATAATTTACAAGCAATTGCAGGTCGACCAGATTGGGAAGAAGCGTTGTTTCATTTGTTTAATCGTGTAAGAGACAGTGGCGGGCATTTGTTGTTCGCGGCTGATAAGTCACCTGACGAACTTGGAATTAAGTTGCCTGATTTATATTCAAGATTGGTTTGGGGTCTTGTTTATTCAATCGATGAGCCGAGTTCAGAGTTCAAGGTTTCAGCGCTACAATTTAGAGCAAAAAATCGCGGAATTGAAATGCATGAAGATGTAGCTAAATATGTCGTTAAGAACGTTGAAGGGCATATGGAAAATATGTTTGAAGCGCTTCAGAAGCTAGATCACGCTTCTTTGAGTGCAAAGAAGAAACTCACAAGACCTTTTGTTAAAAGTGTCATGAATTGGTAGTATCTGTTTTGGCTATGCCGTAAAAGCGTAGTAATGAAAATCGACGATTATAATAATTTTAACAATCTCGACGCTCTCGTAGATGTCACCCCCCCCTATGGGCGAATTTAGAATAATGATCGGTTTTTAATCTTTTTTACTTAATCAATGGATAAGGTTGATTATAAGATTATGCTAGTTAAAAAAATAAGAAATATCCTTGCTCAAATCACACGTCATTCAATTTTGCTTATTGCCTCTTTTATACTCTTAGCAGGTAGCTACTCGCATTCAGTAGAGTTGTCTGTTGAAACCAAAACGTACCAAAGCTTGATGAGATTGAGTGGCCTGGCTACGCACACGTTTATTGATTCTTTGTTGTTTGTGGATGGTGATCAGCGTGCCCAAGAAAGCATGCAGCAGTCAATTGTGAATGTGGATGGATTACTTTTTGATCTCAATTCAGGCTCAGATATAAACCAAGAGACAGCCGCGAATTTAAATATAAAGTGGCAGGCTGTAAAAAAAGAAATATCGGGTATGCCAGATAAACCTGGCTACTCATATTTTTATTTAGAGCGCTTATCAAAAGTAGTCAGTGAGTTTACTCTGGCAGTTAATGAGCAGTTAGATGCTTTTGAAAGTCATGTTTCAGTGGGCGACAAAGACATTTATCAGGCTAATTCTGAGGTCCTTGCGGTAGTAAGTATGCATTTATCATCGGCGGTTATGGATATTGGCAATGATGAGAAGTCTAAGTCTATTTTGGCTAAGCAATGTCGCTTGGCCGATAGTGAAATCCATAAAGTAACGAGTACTCACGCAAGTGTTAAGTCGTATGTATTAAGAAGTTGGAAGTACATACAAGGGCCAATTTGTAAGACGGGCAAAAAAGGTGGGAATTACACCATTGCCCATTTCTCTAAGCAAATATCCTTGAAGCTTCAAAAATTGTATGGCACTACTATTAGTAATAGCCAGGTTGTGAAAGGGGGCTTGTAGCTCCCTCTCTGGTCTCGCACACCCTTTTAAGTGTGCGAGCTGTTTCCTACTTATATGTCTCTATAATCTCTGCTTCTGATAATCGTTGATACAATTCAAGCATGCATCTAACTCGATCTTCAGATACTTTTAGGTCAAGCAGAAGGTTGTTTGAAATGTTCGTTATTTCCTCTTCAACCTCTTCTAGTGTCATTTTGAATATTTCTTCGATAGGCACTAGGTCAAATGGTAGTTCTGAACCATATGCTTGATACATGGTGCTTAGCCATTTTCCGTAAAGGTATGGCTCGGTTACGAATACAGGTTGCTTATCAAAGTCATCTGACATCTCTCTGATGATATCTAGGACGCTTTCCCCTTGCATTTCTATCTGTGAGCGAGTTACGCCGTGAGTGTCTTCATTGGTAGAGTCCCATTGTTGCCATTCATCTTCAGGTCTAACTAAGATTGCTTTCAGTTCTCCTGTGGCAATCGACCATGAAGCAGCAATCGGATATGCATCTTCTTCGTAACTACTGCTTTCAAGGACTAGAAAACGTGGGTATTCCATATACAATCTGCCTTTAGTTTTTAATGGAGCCTATCATGGACAAGCAACAACGTGATTTTTACCAGCGCGACGAAGAAGAGCAAGCTTCTTTTTTAGAGCAAACCTGGTGTAATAAGTGTCAAGAGGTAGATCTGGGGATGACTGAACCAGAAGAGTACGAGCTTGACGGTAAAGTATGCATTGATGGTAAGTGTAAAAAATGCGGTGAAACGGTTACCACTGAAATCTTTGGTGAAGATGAAGAGTGGGAAGAGTAGAGCACTTAGACATCAATTTATTCTAGAAAAAGCCTCTGACTACCAGAGGCTTTTTTGTTTTAGCATTAAATTCTTTTAGATAGGCGCGTATGTAATGCAGCCGCACAAAACTGAATTGACGTGATGATGACGCCAGTAGTACCTAAAATATGCTGGTTTTCACCAAATGCGGCGAGTATCCAGATAATAAAATACACTAGACAAATGTAACTCATCCAAGCCATCACGTTCTTGGTCTTCAAGAATAGCCCTGGTAGAAGTATCAGCCAAGGGATTGCTTTGATTAACGTAAGTGCGATACCTATGGATATTTGGTACAGGCTGTCAGTTTGAGCGGTAGCGCTTCCAAATGTGCCAATTCCAAGTAGCAGGAATTGTAGAAGGAAGGTGGCAATAGCGACCCAGTAAGCGATGGTTAATTGTTGTTTCATTATTTGTCTGTATTCGTGTTTGAATTGATGGATAGTGCAAGGCTGGCAATTCTTTTGCCTTGAGTCTGGCATAAGGCAATTTCGTCATGGCTCAATTCAGAGCTGTTTGTTTTGCCTGCATAATGACTCACCCCATAAGGTGTGCCACCCGTCTGTGTGTTGCTTAGTTCAGGTGCGGTATATGGGATGCCAGCGAGAACCATTCCGTGGTGAAATAACGGTAACATCATACTTAAAAGAGTGCTTTCTTGGCCCCCATGTAGGCTAGAAGAGCTAGTGAAGACTGCTGCTGGCTTATCAACAAGTTCACCAGTCAGCCATAAATTGGTTGTGCCATCTAAGAAGTATTTTACGGCCGCGGCCATATTGCCAAAGCGTACCGGACTGCCTAAAACTAAGCCACTGCAGTGTCTCAGGTCGTCTTCAGTGCAATAAAGCGGACCAGCTTCTGGGATGGCTTCTTTTGTAGCGACAGAATCGGGGGAAACACTTGGAACTGTTCTGACTCGTGCTTCGATTCCTGTAATGGTTTCAATGCCTCGAGCAATTTGCGAGGCCATGGCCTCTACAGAGCCGCCGTGACTGTAATATAAGACAAGAACATAGGGTGAGTTCAAAGCAGTGTCCTTATCGCGCTATACGATTTCTAAAACTTGTTCAGGTGGACGGCCTATTTTAGCTTGCTTACCGTTTATAACAATAGGGCGTTGAATCAGTTTTGGTTCAGCTGCCATAGCTGAAATTAGCTCGTCATCGGTGAGTGTTTTGTCTTTTAGGTTTTGAGTTTTGTATGCGTCTTCTGAAGTACGAAGCAGTTCGCGGGCCGAAATGCTGAGTTTAGCAATAACGGCTTTAATGGTTTCTGTGTCTGGCAGCTCATTCAGGTATAGGTAAACTTCGGCAGAAACACCTTTATCCTCTAGTAACGCTAGCGTTTCACGTGATTTTGAACAGCGTGGGTTGTGCCAGATTTGAATCGCCATGAAAGTGGGTCTCGTTGCAAACTATTATAAAGCCGTTATTGTACTCATATTAGATTTGAGTGCGAGTATTGTTGTGACAGAAATAGGGCGGTTTTTAGTGTTTTTACTTGTGCGATTTGAAGCTAATGAAAATAGAAAGTCAGCTTCAGCACTCACATTTGTCACTTTGTTTGCCATTGTTCCGCTTATGACAGCGGGGTACAGCATGTTAACTGTATTTCCTCAGTTTTCAGGTTTTCTAGATCAATTTCATACTTTTATGTTTGAACATTTCTTTCCAGCCAGTGGGCAAGAAATGGAAACCGTTTTAAAGGGGTTTGCAACCCAGGCTAAAAACCTAACTGTTGTAGGTTTGGTGCTGTTATTGGTAAGTGCTATTAGCTTGATGTTTACAATTGAGAATGCTTTTAACCGGGTTTGGCGGGTATCAAGCAAAAGAATAGGGCGTCGATTAATATATTATTGGTTGGTGATTTTAGTGGGCCCTGTTCTGTTAGCGGTGGGTTTTTTAATGAGCAGCTATTTATTGAGCAGTCGGCTTTGGTTGGAGCATGTTGAATCGGTATTTCATGTGTACGGTGTGATGATCAGCTTATTGCCGTTTTTATTCTCAGGGGTGGCCTTTTCATTGATGTATTACTTCTTACCCAGTTGTAAGGTTCGTGTTTTAGACGCGCTATTTGGTGGGTTGATAGCGGCAGGGTTATTGGAAGGGTGTAAAATTGGGTTTGTTTACATACTTGGAAATATGCCATCTTACCAAGTCGTGTATGGTGCTTTTGCCGTTGTGCCATTGTTTTTGATTTGGATTTTTGTCGCCTGGTGCGTTGTATTGCTGGGAGCCGAGGTGGTTAGAGCCATTCCATTCGCAAAAAAGAAATGGTCGGGTATCGATGCCTCACAACTTGATTGGGCATTGATGATATTAAAAAGACTAAACGCGTCGGGTTCAAAGCGTGTGTCTAGAAATAAGCTTGTTAAGTCTTTGTCGCTGGTTGATGCCGATGAATGGGAAAAAGTATTGCAGCTTTTAATCGAAAGCCATTGGGTAAAAGATGACATGGATGAATATGAGCTACTTGCTAACCTTGCAGTTAATACGGTTGGGGAGCTAAGCGAAATAATTCATGGGAAGCGACTTGAGAAAATTGGCGTGCGCAGAAATGAGAGTGCCTGGTTTCAAGTTTTATCACCCTTGCTGGCTGATCTAAGGGCTCAAAAAAAGGCAGCCTTAGGGCTGCCTATTTTAAGTGTCATTTAAATATTGAGATGATTTTAATGGGTTAGCTCTGTGCCGTGCAGTGCTTTTGTGAACTCAGCAAAAGTTCTGGCTGCAGGGCTGGGGTCAAAAAATATTTTAAGTGAACGCGCAATAGAGCGAGCACTGAATACTCCTCTTATGGCTGTATTGCCATTCTCAGACATGGTGACTAAAACGTATTCACTGCCAATTTCATTGAGCGTGTGCAATATGTCACCAATTTTAGAGTCCAAGACGTCTTGAATGGTGAGTGCTGGAATATCTTCGACTTTCGTCATTAGGTGTCTAACCATTAACTCGGATCGCTTTTTACCTGTGTCTTTTGAATGTTGGATGGGTTTTTCACCTGTGATATCAGCAGATGTTACAAGTCCGGCTATGCCTTCATTGCCATCATTTATGATCAGCATGCTGCAGTTATCTTCGGCCATTTGTCGCATGGCACGGTCTAGTGATCTATCTGCGTTGATTAAGGGGGCTCTCTCAATTCTGTGATCTGTCATGACGGCTATGGCTGGATCATCTAGTGAAAGATCTTTGTGCCCTCTGTCGGGCATTACACAATGAGGGGTGTTGGATAAGCTTTGGAAATTAAGGGTCTTAAATTTTTCAAGCATTTGAATACCTCCGGCTGACTATTTAAGTCTAGTCAATTACAGCTAGTTTGCTGCCGAAGGTCGTAACGATTAGTAATGAAATGTAGTTAATATTGAACTAAAGGTTATAGACTGGGTGATTTTGCAGGTGCTGATTAAAGGTTTAGAACATCATCCTTGGTTGATGCTGCAATTGTCATGACTTCTTGAATAAGCTCATAAGGGACGCTGAGTTCAAGCAAGGTTTGTTGGAGGTGTTCAGCCACTTTATTAAAGTGAGATTCGTCTAAGCCTATGGCCACAGGTCTTGAGTGTGCGGCTCTCATCCCTTTGCCGCTATAATTATTAGGGCCACCAAAAGCCACGGTTAAAAAGGCTTTCTGCATCTTTTTTTGGCGATCTAGATTAATGCCATTAAAAAAGGGAGCTAAAGTAACATCAGAGATGACTTTTTGGTAGAAAATGTCTACAGCGGCATCTACTGCACCTTCCCCGCCAATTTTTTCAAATAGAGAGCTCATACTGATCCTTGATAAAGCAATTTTTAATGGGTATCTATCTAGGAATAGTTGAGGTTACAGTGAATCGCCAGTTTAATGGGGGAGGGAGTGTCTAACTAAGGTGTGTTTCAGTGGGTGGGCGACTAGTGTGTCGGGTAAGTCAGCTTGGAGATGCTTTGTACAAACCAACGCTTTTGCCAAGCATTCATTACCTTCTCCGGGTACCAAGTTTTACCTAGGCTACCATTATATCGGGCTAATGCTCGGGTCCAATTTCCTTTTTCACGCTTAAGATAGTGGGCCAGTATGGCACAGCCGTATCTAAGGTTGGTCTTGTAATCCATTAGGTTATCTTCAGGTCGGCCTATCTCATTTCGCCAAAAAGGCATGATTTGCATGTAACCTTGAGCACCAACACGAGATAGAGCAAAAGGTTTGAACGCACTTTCGATATTGATAAGGGCGAGCACCATTTCAGGAGGAAGTTTTTCTTTAGTGGCTGATTGGTGGAGTGCCTTTAAGAATTCGACTCTAAACTGTTTGTCTTTAATATATCGCGAAAGTCGGGATGACATATCCACCAGCCAGACTTCCGCTTCAAAGCGATCTGTAAAACTTGATGTGGAATGGATAGCACTGCTTAGGTACTTTCTAAGTTCTGGGTCTACTTTTGAGGAAGCAGAGTTAGAGCTAAAAAGTATCGTTGCAATGACTACCCATTTATAAATCATATTACTTGTTTAATTTGTCTTTCATGAACGAAATAATATCGTCAGCGGCAAGTTCAACAGCTTCTTCTTTAGAGTCTCTTCTGGCTTTATATTCTACAATGCCGTTTTTTAAGCCTCGAGAACTGAATACGACTCTGTGAGGTGTGCCCATTAATTCTGCATCAGCAAACTTAACGCCAGGGCTTGTTTTTTTATCTCTGTCATCTAACAGTACTTCAATACCCATCTCAGTCAGGATTTTGTAAAGCTCTTCTGATCGGCTTACTACTTCTTCAGATTTGTTTGCATCTATTTGCACAATGGAAACTTGGAAGGGGGCGATGGCTTCTGGCCAAATGATTCCCCGATCATCAAAGTTTTGTTCAATTGCAGCGGCAACCACACGAGTCACGCCGATTCCATAGCAACCCATTAGCATTGGCTTTGCTTTACCGTTTTGGTCAAGTACCGTTGCTTTTAGTGCTTCACTGTACTTTGTGCCTAGCTGGAATATATGGCCAACTTCAATGCCACGTTTTATTTCAAGTGTGCCTTTACCATCAGGACTGGCATCACCTTCAACAACGTTACGTAGATCTTCTACACGAGTTATTTGAGCGTCGCGTTCCCAGTTGGCGCCGGTGTAGTGTTTGCCGTCTTCATTAGCGCCACAGACAAAGTCAGCTGCAATTGAAGCAGAGCGATCTACAATCACATCAATATTTAGATTGCATGGGCCGATTGATCCAGGTTTGCAGTTTAGTTCTTCTTGGATGGCTTCTTCGCTAGCAAATACTAATGGATTTGAAATGCCTTCTAGTTTTTCAGCCTTCAGCTCGTTTAGTTCATGGTCACCACGTAATACTAAGGCAACCAAGGCAGGTTTTGTGCCTGCTGCTTTATCTTTATCGCTTAAGAAACCTTCAACTATTAAGGTCTTAACGATGTCTTTGCTCTCAATGTTTAAGAATGCGCTGACTTCTTCAATTGAATGCTGGTCTGGCGTGTCGATGCTTGTTAATTCTGAACTTGGTGCAGGACGGCTTTCAGTTGGGGCAACGGCTTCGGCCAGTTCAACGTTGGCAGCAAAGTCAGATCCATTGCTGAAAGCAATGTCATCTTCACCGGAATCGGCTAATACATGGAACTCGTGAGACACGGCTCCGCCAATAGATCCTGTGTCAGCGATTACTGGGCGAAAGTTTAATCCAAGGCGGCTAAATATCTTAGTGTATGCCGTATGCATGCGCTCATAAGTTTCTTGTAATGAATCTTGGCTTGCATGAAATGAGTAAGCATCTTTCATTATGAATTCACGTGAACGCATTACGCCAAAACGAGGGCGTGTTTCATCGCGAAATTTAGTTTGAACCTGATACAGGGTCATTGGTAATTGCTTGTAGCTGCTTAGCTCATTTCTGGCTAAATCGGTAATGACTTCTTCATGAGTTGGCCCAATGCAAAAATCACGATTGTGGCGATCTTTAATGCGCATAAGCTCGCCGCCGTATTCAAACCAGCGACCAGTTTCTTGCCATAATTCAGCAGGCTGTACCGTAGGCATTAATACCTCTTGAGCACCGGCAGCGTCCATTTCTTCGCGTACGATTTTTTCGACTTTACGAAGCGCACGTAAACCCAGTGGTAGCCAGTTATATAGGCCTGATGCCACTTTACGGATCATGCCAGCGCGTAGCATTAGCTGATGGCTGATAACAACCGCATCAGAAGGTGATTCTTTAAGGGTGGCGACTAAAAATTGGCTGGTGCGCATTCATTGTTTCCGGAATAACGATTTAAATATGGCTGTTCGGGGTGCGACATAGATAGATTCTATGGGCGGCCCTTTACAATGCAGCGGCAAATTGTATGCTTCACGGCTCTTAGACACAAATAATTCATGATTTTGGGCTTAATTTTTCCCAAGATATGTTGATTCTTACGAGAATTTTCCAAATATGCTTGATTGTATTTCTTATACGCACACTCCAGGGGGGCAATTATTTGTCCTTAAGAATGGTACTACTCTAGAAAGTGGCTCTGGGTTCGAAGTTCTGGGTGTGGTTGCACAGCCTAAACAGGGTGTGTTTGAGGTGAAATGGAAAGGCCCTAAGGTTTCATTAGGGGATGTGCTGCTATTACCGGTAAAGGGAGCGCTTAAAACAAGTTTGAAAATGACTGTCGGTAAAGTCGACCCGTTAATTACACCTTTAAGTGCTTGGAGTGCAGTGTGTTCGGGTCCCCTGGAGCGGGAGTTTATTCTTAAGAACATAGATGCAAATTGCGATGAATGTAAAAAAGATTATAAATTAGAGTTCATTGCTTACAGTGCTGATGATCAAAAAGACGCACTTGATGCTATGAATATGCAGGGATGGGATGCATCTGAAGATAAGCAAGTTTGTCCTACCTGTCTTTAATTTCGGTAATAGTAATGGTTTTTAAGGTGTTTGATTTTGGCTGCTAAGCGTCAACTGCTCATTTTATTGTCTCTTTATGTGGCTCAGGGTTTACCGATTGGGTTTTTCACTCAGGCCATGCCCGCAATTATGCGGGATGCTGGGGTTGAGCTTAAATACATTGGTCTGATGTCTTTGTTGGCGCTACCTTGGGCGTTAAAAATAGTGTGGGCGCCATTACTCGATCGATACGCTGTTGGTTCCATGCCTTTACGCAAGGGTTGGATACTATTGGCTAATGGTTTGGCCGTGACAACGGTTCTAGTCTTATCCTTTCAGCCATTAGAGTGGTGGTTAGGTTCGGGCATCGTTTTAACCATGATTCTTTTATTTAGCCTTAATGTGTTTGCTGCCAGCCAGGACATATCGACGGATGCCCTAGCAATTGAATCGGTGTCTGCTGACCAACGGGGGTGGATTAATGGGATTCAGGTTAGTGGATACCGAATAGGTATGATCATTGGAGGCGGTGCAATTTTGGCTTGGCTCCCTGTTTTGGGTTGGCAGTTTGCAATGGTCTTGATGGCATTTATTTTAATGCTGACTAGCTTACCGATAATTTTTTCAATCAGTACTAATCTGTCTATCAAATCAAAACAAGCAGAGCTTGTTCATTTAGAACCATCTAGCCAAGGGGTGATGGATTCTTGGAAGGGTTTATTTAACCGAAGGGGGATTTGGCTTTGGGTAGGGCTGCTGTTTATTTATAAGTCTGGCGATGCGTTTGGCACCGCGATGTTAAAGCCAATGATGATTGATAAGGGTTATCAGCTTACAGACGTAGCGGTGATTATTGGATCTTATGGCGTGATAGCTGGATTGATAGGAGCGATACTTGGGGCGTTACTCGTTAAGCCCTTGGGCCGGATAAAAGCGTTATTGGTTTTTGCAGTACTGCAATCTATTAGCCTCTCTTTGTATGGCTTGTATGGCATTGGTTTAATTCCAGAAAGTAGTTTTATCGCTTTGTGTGTTATTGAGCATGTAACCGGTGCTATGGCTACGATAGGGCTGTTTACGATTATGATGGACTATTGTAGAGAGCATCACGCTGGCCTAGATTACAGCTTTCAATCTTGCCTAGTCGTAATAAGTGGATTGATCATGGGGGCTTTAAGTGGTTTTAGTGCTGAAGGTTTGGGTTATGGTTGGCACTTTGTACTTGCTGGCAGTTTAACGTTATTAGGATTTGTTTGGGTGTTTTGGCAAAGGAAATCAATAGCATTGATTGCGGCAAAATAAAGCAGTAGCAAACGAGTGTTTGTTAGTATTTTTTTGAGTATACGAAGGTGAAAAAGTGGAGTTTCAATTAGAACTAGATGCAAAAGGTTTAATGTGTCCAGAGCCCGTTATGATGTTGCACGGTAAGGTAAAAGAAATGGATGCGGGGCAGGTACTTAAAATTTTAGCTACAGACCCATCTACGACACGAGATATTGCAAAATTTTGCAGCTTTTTAGGTTATGAGTTATTAGAAAGTGCAGAAATTGATGGAGTGTTTGAATTTTATATTAAAAAGCCTGCTTGATGAGTTTCTAAGGGTATTGATTTAAAAACCCGTTGAAATTTACAAAGATTAGCGTAAAGTACTGTATTTAAGTACAGTATAAGTTATTAAGGCGCAGGACATGATGTTAAATCCAGTGACCATCCAGTATATGAGTCGAGAAGAAATTGAACGCTTGCTGTTCAGTTTTTCAGCAGAAAAAGATAATACTGAATCGCAGGCTTTTGAAGCGATTGCACGTCGTTTATTAGAGTTGTTAGAGAAAGCGATAGACTGATTGGTATTAACTTGTTTGGGCTATTTTATGCCTAAATAAGTCGATCTTTTATTTAAGTAAGGCCCAAATAAAAACACCGCTATGTACCTAGAGTACACAGCGGTGTTTTTATTTGGGTTTCATTATCTAGTGTGTAAGTGGCTTAATTACGAAAAGTAAATCACCTTGGTTCACTTGCTGACCTTCAGCGTTGTGAATACGGACCACTTGGTATTGCATGTCTGGATCGTATAACTTGTTGCTTTGAGAATTGAAAGATTTTAAATTTAGCGGACTAAACATCTTCATCGCTTCCATTAAACATAAGGTTTGATTGACCTCAACAACATCACCTTCTTTTACATAAGACGGCTCTGTTGGTGAGGGCGCGCTATAAAAAATAGAGCTAGCTGGGGCAAGTACTTTTAGTTCGCTAGATCCTTCTACGCGAAGGGTATCTAGGGTGACACTTGCTCCACTGTTTCCTGCGCTTGCATCTATATCTTTAATCAGGGATTCACGATCCGTTCTGTCTAAGAATTCAGGCAGGTAATTGGTGTCGTAATCGCCATCAATAAATACCTTGTCGGTTAGGACGCGCTTAAGTAACGGGATGTTTGTGCTGACACCTTGAATGGTGATGGTATCTAAGTACGAAAGCAGTTTTTTAATTGTGTCATTACGATCCTTGCCATGGCAAATAATTTGAACAACCATACTGTCATAGAATGGGGTTACTTCTTTATTTGTATCAATGGATTTTAATATTTGAATGTCTTTCCCTTCAGGAATTACACACTTGGTGATTTTGCCCGCGTTAGGGATAAAGTTTACTTCGTCATTTTGAATGACGGCTTTTTCAGCATTAACACGAACTTCAATGGCGTAGCCTTTTGGTTTTGATGTTAATTTTTCAATGTTGCCACCGCTGGCGATATTGAACTGTTCGCTAACGATGTCTATGCCCGTCACAAATTCCGTTACAGGGTGCTCAACCTGGAGGCGAGTGTTCATCTCCATGAAGTACACATCGTTTTCGTCAAGGTTGTATATGAATTCAACCGTGCCAGCACCGTTGTAATCCACTGCGTCGCTCAAGCTTTCAGCGTATTTATAAACCTTGTCTTCTAATACTTTTGGAAGCATGGTTGATGCTGATTCTTCAATTATTTTTTGGTTGTTACGCTGTACCGAGCAATCTCGTAAACCAAGGATTTTAGTGTTGCCATGGCTATCTCTTAATACTTGGACTTCTATGTGCCTCAAAGACGTAACAAATTTTTCAAGGTAAATATCACCACTACCAAATGCACTTTTGGCTTCTGTCGATATTTGATGGAATAACTCATGTATAGAAGAGGGCTCATGCACCACTTGTATACCTTTGCCTCCGCCACCATGTACCGCTTTCAATAGAACGGGGTAGCCAATCTCGCTGGCCACCTTGGCTGCGATTGCGGATGTTGTGACAATACCGTGAGAACCAGGAACTACAGGTACACCAGCTGCAATCGCTGTGTTGATAGCGTTTGATTTGTTGCCCATGGTTTCCATTGAGCTGACGCGAGGTCCAATGAAATTTAAGTCATGGTTTCCACAGAATGCTGCAAACTGTGCACTCTCTGAAAGAAATCCTATTCCAGGGTGAAGGGCGTCTGCTTTTTCTAGTTCTGCAATTCGAATAACACTTTGAGCGTTAAGATAGCTTTCGTCAGGTGTGTTACCACCAATACAAACTAGGCGGCCTCGGCTGTTCAATATGTCGGCTGCGGTACTTGTCATGTCAGGATCTGATTGAACTAAAACAACATCTATATTGTTTTCTTGCGCTTTTTTAACAAGCTTTTGCGCGGTACAGCCACGAGCATGTATGAGTACTTTTTTTACAGGGCGGAATATTTTGTCAGCTACAGCACTGGTCGCTTCACTGTCTCGTGCTTTTGCTGGCGTTACATAGCCTTTTAAAACACGTTCTAGTACTTCCTCTGTTGTTTTGCGTGCAACGGGTATAGCTGGGTCAATGGTGCGAAGGCGTGCATCTAGGTCGTCAACAAATGGGTGCTTAACAAGGTCTGCCATTGAATTAGCGTTCAAAGATAAGTAATTAGACAATGTACATGTGGCTGGTAAATATGAAGGGACAACAATTTGCCCTGCAAATGGCATGTTGGTGCCAGAGAAGTAAAAGCTTTGCACCATTGGGTGTGTGGCAAAACTTGCTTGGGCGCCACCGGTGCAATCACCAAATCCAAATACAACAATTGGAAGATCGTTATCCCTCACAAAACGGGTGATACGATCATTTACAACTGACATTGAGAATAGGGCGGATGCCCCTTCTTTTGTTTGCATACCACCAGAAGAGACAAAACATACGATTGGATAGTTATGGCGGGCACATTCAACCATTAATTTGCAAAACTTCTCAGCACTGGCCATATCAAATGCGCCTGCTTGAAAATCTAGGTTCGATATTAAGGTGCCAACGCGTCGACTCTCATCGCCTATTTTTATAGTGCCAAAACCCGTGATCACTCCGCATGGTGTGATGTCATTATTAAGGGCATTCTCAATGGCATTTCGAAAGCCAGGGAATTTCACTGGGTCTGACGTCATTAAGTGATCGTTGATTTCTTCAAAGTCATGAAAGAATCGATCAACAAAAGCTTGGCTGCTGGTAAGTTTTTGTTTTTTGTAATCGTCTAGTACATCTTGAATAAGAAGATCGAAGTAAGCGATGGTCAGCCTGTTCCAAAAATCTTTTCTTCGGCCGATACTGTATGGGTTGATGCGTCCAGTATATTCGTTGTCATCATCGCTTTCGTAGTATTCGGTTAGTAATTTTTCAAAGAAGAAGGTTACGATTACAAAAAGGGTGTCGCTTAGGCGGGGGAAACTGTGTTTTTTCCACTCTTCAACCTGCTTTAAAAATTCAGAGCGATTATTTGATTCAATGAAAAACTTAAACCAATTTGCAAATTCTTCTTTATGATTTTCGGACTTGCTGTGTTTGTTGGCATAAGCGAGGCCGTTATTGATAAGGCTGTCGACCGCTTTGTAAGATAAAGAATGTGTTTCTTTAGCTTCTTTGGCTATGGTGCCTAGGTTGCGAATCACGTAATCATATAAGTTGCCAAACATGATTAGGTTTTCGCTGATGCTAATGAAGTCAGTTCTTAAGTCGTCAAGCCTGATTGCATCTAAAACAGATACATCGCTACTCTCTTTAAGGGCTTTAGTGTCTTCTTTAATTTGTAGGTATGGCGCAAGAGCATCTTCCAGTACTCTGCGGTTTGTTTCCATTGACCCACTTGCTGCGCTATTTAATAACTGTTGTGTTAATGCGCTAAGGGAAATGTGCTGGCATATTTCAGAGGATACTTTGTCACCTTTGATAATATCATTTAGGGTTTTAGTTAAACCCATGATCAGTTCATCATTAATGTCCGAGTCATCATTATGATGCGCTAGTAGTGCTTGTGTATCGAAGTCTAAACTTTTTTGAAAAAAACGGGCTAATTCGTGTTCATTTGTTTTAATGAAGTTAAGAATGGCCGAGGTATCTTTTAAGTCATCCCGAGTAAGCAAAAAGCGACTTTGTTGGTAGTTGTTTAGATAGTTGATTAGCTCTGAAAAATTAACCTCAGCATCAGACTTCCAGCGGTTGAAAAGATATAGCCCTAATGAAAAGCTGAAGTCTTGTTTAGCTTTTATGTAGTTATCTTCTGGTTCACCAAAGAACAGTTTTGATAACGATCCTCTTGAGTCGGTTCTTTCATCAGCTTTTTGTCGGTAATTTTTCCAAAGTTTATTTAGCTCTTCGTCGTAACGAATTTTGTCAGGTGCCTGGAGCCATTTTTGGAATTTTTCACGTTTCTCTTCTTCAACCCGTTCGTTCAGTTTTCCTGAAGGAATCTCGGTTTCAGTTAGTCGGCTGTAATGGCCTTTAGAAGTAGAGAAGATTCTTTTTCTTAATGTTAGGTATCGCATGTAGCGATACGTCATTCTAAAAATGTTGTGATGTTCAGAAGGGGAGCTAGCCACGTCCATGTTTGAGTTTTTTTCAATGGCGTGTAACTTGGCTGATGGGTTAATGAAACGCTCGACACTGCGTTTGTAATGGTCCATTAAATAAGGGTTTTCACGGGCGAATGTGATCGCCCCGCGCTCTATGCTGATGACGCTTGAAATAATGGCGTTTAATAAATTTTGAAGTTGGTCAATGCGATCGCCAGGTGCGTAATCGATGATGCCATCGATGACGTTATTTTGTAAAAGTTCGTAGGCCGATACTCCTACGTATTTTGCGCACTCTTGCCAAGATAGGTTGTATTTACGAGCGATGCTCGCCATGCCTTGTGGTTGAATGGTGTTGAAGATTCCATCTCGTACAGATAGCAGGATATTGGTCGAGGCTAAAGGAATTGCACCGCCAGAATAACCAGCCCCTAATATTATGCCTACTGTCGGTGTGTCGACATTGGCCATCTCAGCTATCAGGTGTGAAATACTGTGTGCTTGGTTGTTTAGGTTGGCTTCTTCGCTTGCATCAGCCCCTGGGGTGTCCATAAGCGTGATAATAGGGATTGCATGTTTGGCAAACCCTCTCATGGCTTGAACCGCTTGTTCATGGTGCTCTGGAAGCCATGCACCATTTCGTTCAGCTCGGTTTTGGCCTATGAAGCCAATGCGTCGAAACCCTGTGCCAAAGTGAAGTTCGACCTCAGCTACGTATAATGGTCCAAATTCTTCTTCATAAATAAAACGAGTGGTTAGCTTATGTACCAGTTGCCTGGCATTTAGACGCTGGCTCGATTCACTTGGAGAGACGACTTCTTTGATGTATCCGTCGATATCCAAGTTCTTAAGGGCGACTAATTTATCATCAATCTGCTCTTGGCTTACTAGGCCTTGGATGTAGGGCGCTTTTTCATCATCTTGAGGCGGAAAAAGTGAGAAATCTTGGCTGAGTTTTTCAGCGATTTGAAATAACTGGTCTGTATCAAACTGGGACATATGTATTGGCGCTTATAAATTTTTAAAATTGTTGAAGCTGGCTGGTGTACGAAGCCAATAATCACCTGCTTTATATCAGACATTAATCAATAATACAGCCACCTTTGTCCTAATATTTGGCTTGGTTCTTTATTTCAGAACAACAAGTTCTGTTGTGTTACAAAAAGCCTAGTTATAATGCCCTGAGAATCAACGGAGGCTGTTTTGACAATATCTGAAACCCGAAGGCTTAATGCCCTTGAAATCATGAAAGAAAATGCATTGGATGAGCTTTCATTTGCTATGTGTCTTGGCCTAGAGGAGGTTCAAATTTCAGTTTTGTTGACTGAGGGAAGCTCTAAAAAAATCAGCGATAGCTTGGCTCGTATCATGGAGCAAACATTCAGTAAGTCTCAATTATGGTTGGATGGTGGTGAAGGGGAAGGACAGGGGCCGTCTTTTGATCTGTTTGGTTGATGGGAATTGGATATAAAAAAAGAGCCAAAGGCTCTTTTTTTATATGTCGTAATTGTTGATTATTCTTTCGGAAAAATCAGGTTGAATATCAGTTGTTGATTGGTTGTTTCCACATTCATGCTGTTATCACCGCTTGGAAATACGCCAATATCGTATTGCCCGCCTGGGTTTGGAATACTGATTTGAAAGCCATTATTGGTAATGGTTTGTTGGGCCCCGAGCGGGCTGCCTGTGCTTTGGCCTGAGAATGTCGCGAGATACTGTCCCATCATTTCAGGAGTGACCTCAGACCCATTTGGTAAACCTAAGCCACTCCTTACAATATCTTGAGCGTATTGCTGTTGAATCTGTTGTGCAGGGCTTATGGCGTCAGGAATCGATATGCCTGAAAGTGATTGATTTAACTGGTTGTTTTGCAGTTGCTCATCACTTAAATCACGATTCAGCTCTTCATTCAAAAGTGTGAATTGAGCTGCGTTTTGCTGATTAATAGCCGTGGCTGTGTCGGCTTCGGTATTAATGGGTTCCCCTGGACCTACCTTGTATTTCAGCTTTTTCTTAGGTATTGGAGCTGAGGTCTTTTGCTTGATAATGATGCCGCCATCTTTGATGTAAGCTTCGGTCATTTCAGTATTGTTTAGCTCTTTCACTTCGGCCCATGTCATTGCGCTAAAAACGGAGCAAATAATGGCAAGTAGAGGGCGCTTGGTTGTCATGCTGGTTGCTCCTTTCATACTGTATATTTAATAATAACGTTAGCGTAATTTGACTATTTTGCTAGGTACTACTGCCGCTAAAGCTGGGGTTTTAATGAAACAAGCGTCCAATTTTCTAGTCTGGTTTGACCTAATCTTTTAAACGCTCTGCTTGTATAAACCAAACACCAGATGATTTCTATATACCTTAGGCGGCAATATTAACTCTTGTTATTTCTGACCACAGAATGAATGACGTAGTTCGATTCAAAATACACAGAGAAATTAGAGTAATCCCAGCGTTCAATCGGAGGCTTTCCCTTGCTCGGGTGTTGCTTTAAAGGGGTTCCAAACTCAGAAATCACTTTTTTCTTCGAATCAGTTCTCACTGGTCGTTTTAAATCTGACTTTGGTTTGTTTGCCAAAGGCATGTTAATTGAATTTGTGGTGACTGTTTCTACCGTAGAGCTGTCGTAGTCAACTCCTTCGCTCATAAGTTCGTCCATGTGCTCGTCTGCTGCCGCGAAAGAGGACATTACAAGAATGGCTAGGAAATGCAGGGTTGGTATGGAATTTTTCATGGTTTAGATTCTTTTGGCTGATTACCTTTGATTTTAGCGCCAAAATTCAATTAAGACCATTTCAATTACTGCGCTATTTCATTAGGCTAGCGTTCTTTATATTTACAGTTAAGTTGTTATGTTGAAATCTTTGCCTTTAACCATCGGTCTGCGCTATACCGGCGCCAAGCGCCGGAACCATTTTATATCGTTTATTTCGGGCATCTCCATGGCGGGTCTTACGCTTGGGGTTGCTGTATTAATTTTGGTTTTATCTGTTATGAACGGGTTTGATCGGGAATTGCGTGAGCGAATCCTTGGCATGGTTCCTCATGCAGCTTTATATGACTCTGCAGGTATGGATGACTGGGAGGAGTTGGCAAATCAGGTTACACAGAAGCCCGGGATTGTTGGTGCGGCTCCATTTGTGCAGATTCAAGGAATGATGAGTCACAAAGGCCGTGTTCAGGGCGTTATGGTGAATGGTATCGAACCAGACTGGGAAGATAAGGTTTCAATTCTGCCTGATTTTATGACCCGTGGTGAATTTTACAGTTTAGAAGGCCGAAAATACCGAGTCTTGCTTGGAGATCTTTTGGCTAAAAAACTAGGGGTTGGCCTAGGAGATAAAGTCACCTTGATTATGCCTGAAGCCAGTTTAACGCCTGCAGGGCTCATGCCTCGCTTAAAACGTTTTACGGTATCAGGAATCTTCTCTGTTGGTGCTGAGCTTGACGCTAACTTTGCATACATTCATATGAAAGACGCGGCCAAGATGGCTAGATTAACCAGTGAAGCTCAAGGTTTGCGCTTAAAAACAGTGGACTTATTTAAGGCCCCTAAAATTGCTTGGGACTTGATGTTTGAGTTGGATGGTAATTTACGAGCCAGTGACTGGACTCGAACTCATGGAAACTTATTTCAAGCCATTCAGATGGAAAAAACAATGATTGGTTTATTGCTGCTTATTATTGTGGCTGTAGCCGCGTTTAATATTGTATCAACCTTGGTAATGATGGTGACAGACAAGCAGGGTGACATTGCGATCTTAAGGACCCTTGGGATGTCACCTCGATCTATTATGGCTGTGTTCATGGTTCAAGGTTGCGTGATTGGTTTTGTGGGGATTTTGCTGGGTACATTCTTTGGTGTGATACTGGCCCTAACCGTAACGGACGTAATTGCATGGGTTGAACGCATGTTGGATGTTCAATTTTTAAATGCCAATGTGTATTTTATTAGTTACTTGCCATCACAACTTAAGTGGTTAGATGTTTTGATCGTCACTGGAAGTGGTTTGTTAATGAGCTTTTTAGCGACCATATACCCTGCATACAGAGCATCACAAATCCAACCGGCTGAGGCGTTACGATATGACATTTAATGAAACAGATGCGCTAGAAAGCTTGGTTGCTGAAGACGTTATAAGTGCTGTCACGGTACTTGAATGTAAGCAACTGGTTAAAGAATATAAAGTTGGGCCTGAGCCTATTAAAATTTTAGATCAATTAAATTTTAGTTTGCACGAAGGGGATTGGGTGTCGATAGTCGGAACATCTGGCTCGGGTAAAACCACACTTTTAAATATGCTTGCGGGCCTAGATTTTCCTACTGAAGGGCAGGTAACTTGGGGCACTCAAAATATACGTGAGCTAAGCGAAAGCAAGCTAGGCGATTTAAGAAATAAGCACCTAGGATTTGTTTACCAATTCCATCATTTACTGGCTGAGTTTGATGCACTTGAAAATGTGGCGATGCCATTATGGATTCAAGGCATGAACAAAAAACAAGCTAAGCAAGTGGCTTTAGATATGCTAGAGCAAGTGGGGCTTAAAGGGCGAGTTAATCACAAACCAGCGGAGTTGTCTGGTGGTGAAAGGCAGCGAGTGGCCATAGCCCGTGCTTTAATTACGCAGCCTGCCATGGTGCTGTTAGACGAGCCTACAGGTAATCTAGATAGTCAGACGGCAGAAGAAATTCAAATTCTTTTAAAGCGTTTGAATGAAGAATTTAAAACAGCATTTGTTGTTGTGACACATGATTTGAAATTTGCTGAGCTTGCTACTAAATCGTACCGTTTGGAAGCGGGTAGGTTAACTGTTATTTAGTTTGCGCTTGGCTGGGTTTTATTGGTTTAGCCTGAGCCGTGAGCAAATTTAATGGTGATGTGAATAGTTATAATAAAAAAGGGTTCTTATAAGAACCCTTTTTTTGCGTTTTTAAAAGCAGTTAATCTAATGATTGCTGGCGCGTTTTAATTTTCGCTTATTCCAGCTTCTTACCACGTGCCATCTCCAGAACAGGCGCATTCCAATGTAGCCTATTAACCCAAAAATAGATGCACAGATGAATGACCCCAGTAATAAAGGTTCCCATATGGCACCAAGCTCTCTTACAGCCCAGTCTACGGATAATTCGATTTCAAAAGGTCTTGTGGGCAGATTTAAAATAACGGTGCCCACTTTATACGTAAAATAAAAAATCGGTGGGATGGTGACAGGATTACTTATCCAAACTAACCCGATAGAGATTGGCAGGTTTGAATGAACGAATACCCCTAGAATGGCAGCGGCGACCATTTGAAATGGCATAGGAATAAAAGCAAAGAATACCCCAACAAAGAATGCCCTAGATACCGACCTGCGATTTAGGTGCCAAAGGTTCGGTTCGTGCAACCATGACCCTAAAAATTGTAAAGAAGGATGATTTTGGATGGACTGAGGGTTAGGGAAATATTTTTTTAGAGCTCTTTTAGGCATAGTACTCTCAGTTACCAACTTAACGTATTGATAGCCTAACCACTGGTATCAATTATATGGATGCGTATTTTAGGCGCAATTATGCACGGATTGCATAGGACATTCTAGATGAAAACCTACCTTTTGAGCTTTAGCTTAGGCGGCTTATTGGCGTCGAGCAGTGTTGCATGGCTTTTTCTTGTCTTACCTGTGGCCCTTATTCTTGCTGCACTCAAATCCAAAAGAGTCTTCTGTCATGTATTGATGGTTTTAGTTGGATCGGGTTGGGTTCTCATAAATCTAGCATTAGTGGAACAGTCTGCATTAGATACCAATGAAAAGCCTTATCGAGATACGGTGGTGGGCAGTATTTCCCGTGTGGCTCAAAAAGCCAATAAAACCGAATTTGATCTAGATACACCCGCAGGAAAAATAAAGGCCAGCTGTTATCGGTGTCTGAAGTGGTCAAGTAATTCTGTACAGCCCAATAGGTTTTTTAGTTAACCTAC
>ERZ1027231.72-NODE-72-length-65746-cov-34.904218_pt1 | contig 65746 bp, 68 predicted proteins | sample MGYA00520866_ERZ1027231 | MGnify/ENA primary metagenome ERZ1027231 (study PRJEB33311, sample SAMEA4378411) | marine metagenome | biome: Marine biome; feature: Fjord; material: Water | collected 2014-07-20T08:00:00Z/2014-07-... | depth 75 m ...
CTTTAGCGCCGCCTTTAGCAACACGAGTTACTCGTGATAATTGCTTTTCGCATGATTCAAGGTCAGCCAAAATTAATTCAGTATTGATGATATCAACATCGTCTGCTGGAGAGATCTTGTTAGCAACGTGAATAACGTTTTCATCTTCGAAGCAGCGTACAACGTGAGCGATGGCATCAGTTTCACGAATGTTAGCTAAGAACTGGTTACCCAGACCTTCACCCTTAGAAGCGCCTTCTACAAGGCCTGCGATATCAACGAATTCCATCGTCGTCGCCAAAACTTTCTCTGGCTTAACAATTTCAGCTAATGCATCAAGACGCGCATCAGGCATAGGCACCATACCTGAGTTTGGCTCGATGGTGCAGAATGGGAAGTTCTCTGCGCCAATACCCGCTTTGGTCAGTGCATTGAAAAGAGTAGATTTACCTACGTTGGGTAGGCCAACGATTCCGCATTTAAAACCCATCTTGATGTCCTATGTTTTATTTAATTCTTTATGAAATCTAATAACTTTAGTTTGATTTTAGCGTTGCTAAAACTTTTTATACTTTAAAACTATGAAGTCGATTCATAGCTTTGCCCCAATCACCTTTAACAGCGTCGGGTAATACGCGACTGGCTTCATCAATCGTCGCATCCATCTGTTTTTTTTCATCCGCGCTGGGGCGACCTAGTACGTGCCCAGTCACTAAACTTCTATCGCCAGGATGGCCAATGCCAATACGCAGACGATGAAAGTTTTTATTATTACCTAAACAGGCAATGATATCACGTAGGCCGTTTTGACCACCGTGACCGCCACCAGTTTTCAATTTTGCCACACCCGATGGTAAATCTAACTCATCGTGGGCGACCAAAATTTCTTCGGCAGTAATTTTATAAAAATTTGCTAATGCTTGCACGGCTTGACCACTTTTATTCATAAAGGTGGTTGGAAATAATAACCATACATCTTGGCCATCAATACGGCCTTGACCGCTGATACCGTAGAATTTCTTATCTGGCTTTAGCTGGATATTATATGCACGGGCAATTTCTGAGATAAACCAAGCACCAGCATTATGGCGAGTCGCTTCGTATTCAGAACCTGGATTGCCTAAACCGACTATGAGTTTAATTTTGCTCATCTTTTAGTGTCTATCTATTATCTATCTATAAATTGATATTGTAAAAATCATTAACGCAGCAATACAAAAAAGGGCTCATAAATGAGCCCTTTTTATTGTCTTCTCTTGTCTTCTAACGACGTTAGAAAACGCGAGAAAGAAGATTATTCAGCAGCAGCTTCGCCAGCTTCTTCTTCATCTTCAGCTACACCCTTAGGAGTAAACAAAGAAACAACAGCAGTATCGTGATCAGGACCGTGAGACAACGCTAGAGACTGTACGCCTTTAGGGAATTTAACGTCAGACAGGTGAATCGTAGTGCCAACTTCAGCTTCAGCAAGATCGATTTCGATGAACTGAGGAAGATCGCCAGCAGCACAGATAACGTCGATGCTAGTCATCTGGTGATTGATCTTAGCGCCGCCAGTCTTAACCGCAGGACAGATATCTTCATTGATGAAGTGAACTGGAAGGTGAGACTTAAGGATTGTTGACTTGCTTACGCGCAAGAAATCAGCGTGCATAACGTGGTCACGAGCAGGGTGACGCTGCATATCTTTCAATACAACTTGCTCAGTTTTCTCACCAATGTTCAAAGTGATGATGCTGCTGTAGTAAGCTTCGTTTTCTAAAGCTTTCTTCAACTCGTTCGCTTTCAACGTGATGTTGGTTGGCTTACGTGCGTTGCCACCAGATTTTCCGCCATAAATAATAGCTGGAACTAGATTTTCTAAACGACGTAGGCGGCGGCTCGCACCTTTCCCTACTACTTCGCGAAGTTCTACGTTCAATGATAAATCGGACATAATGTCTACCTTTCTATATCAATAAAGCCACTGCTTCTCATTAAAGATTACAGTGACTAAGTGCAGAAAACCCCAAGTGTAAAATACACCTGAGGTTCTCTTGTTTGCTAGAGAGTTTTGCGACCAAACCTCTAACGTGAAACTGTTTTTGCTAGTTTCTTATCTAAACTATTGTCTAGCGAAACATAGCGCTGATAGATTCTTCGTTATTAACACGACGAATCGATTCAGCTAATAAACCAGCGATCGTTAATTGACGAACGCGGCCAGATTTTTGTGCAGGAACAGACAATGGAATCGTATCAGATACTACTAACTCATCGATAGCAGAGCTCTTTAAACGATCAATGGCTGGGCCAGATAGAACAGGGTGAGTACAGTAAGCAACAACTGCTTTTGCCCCACGATCTTTTAATGCAGCAGCTGCGTGGCATAAAGTGCCCGCAGTATCGACCATGTCATCTACTAAGACGCAGGTGCGACCTTCAACATCACCGATAATGTTCATAATTTCGGCAACATTGGCTTCTGGGCGACGTTTATCAATAATTGCTAGATCAACATTTAACTGTTTAGCAATAGCACGTGCGCGAACAACACCACCGACGTCAGGAGAAACAACGATTAAGTCTTCGTATTTCTGACGAGTGATGTCATCTAATAAAATTGGCGAACCGTATACATTATCAACAGGGACACTGAAAAAGCCCTGGATTTGGTCAGCGTGTAAATCAACCGTTAATACGCGGTCGATACCTGAACCTACCATCATGTCAGCAACAGCGCGGGCACTAATTGGCACACGAGCACTGCGAGGACGACGATCTTGGCGTGCGTAACCGAAATAAGGAACAACGGCTGTAATACGAGAAGCGGAAGCACGACGTAAACCATCTGCCATTAGCAGAAGTTCCATCAAGTTATCGTTGGTTGGCGTACAGGTCGGTTGAATAATGAAGGCGTCTTTACCACGCACGTTTTCATTGATTTCAACAGTGATTTCGCCATCACTGAATTTACCTACGGACATTTCGCCCATTGGAATATCTAAACGTTCAACAACTAGCTTGGCTAATTCTGGATTGGCGTTGCCGGTAAATACCATCAGTTTGGACACTATGGGTCACCTTTAGATTTTTTCAATAATGGATAAATAAGAAAAGTTGGCTGGGATGGCAGGATTTGAACCTGCGCATGACGGGATCAAAACCCGTTGCCTTACCGCTTGGCGACATCCCAACTTTTTAAAACCGTTTTTTCAAACGGAGCCGAATAATACCTTATGTGCAGAAGAAAGGTTAGTACCTTTCGCAATAAAAGTAGTTAATTCAGCCGGAAGCTTACTTGCAACTTTCGTTGCTTTGTTCTCTGAAGCTAAGCTTAAGAAAACACAAGCTCCAGTTCCTGTCATCTTAGCAGAACCAAATTTGTTTAGCAAATTCAATGTCTTACCAATTTCAGGACTGAGTTTCGAGGCAACTAACTGACAGTCATTTCTGCTGTTGTTTGCTGCTTGTCCCTCAAGTGCGTGGCGCATATTAAGGATCTCACTGTCCCTTGTCAACTCTTTGTGTGAAAAAATCTCACCGGTATCTGAATGAGCGTTCGGGCAGGCTACTAAGAACCAATTTTCAGCTAAATCAGGCAGTGGCGTTATCTTCTCGCCAACCCCTTCTGCCCAGCAAGCTTGCCCTTTAATGAAGACGGGAACATCGGCACCGAGTTTTACGCCTATGTCGGCTAATTCATCCAAAGTTAAGTCGAGCTGCCATAACTTATTCAGTGCTAGCATTGTGGTAGCAGCATTGGAACTTCCGCCACCTAAGCCACCACCCATTGGTAGTATTTTTGTTAGTTTTATATCAGCGCCCAAAGTTTTGTCTTTTGCCCGCGGGTGTTTCTGTAAGCTGCGAGCAGCTTTAATTATTAAATTATCTTCAAACTTAACCCCAGTGATTTCTGGCTCTAAGGTTAATTGATCGTCTGTTCGAATTTTATAGCTTAGCTCGTCGCCAAAATCGAGAAATTGAAATATGGTCTGCAATTCGTGATAGCCATCAGGCCGGCGACCAGTGATGTGCAGCATTAAATTTAATTTAGCGGGCGCAGGAATGGTTAACCATTGTTGGTATTCATGTGCTTTGAATTCTTGCTTATCCACGAATCGTCCACTCTTTTATAACAAAGGTAAATTTAAGTTGGTGGCCGCTGATTTTAACGCGACCAGGTAACCAGGTATCTCCTTGGCGCTGGTAGCGTGAAAATTTAACGCTCCAGCCATGCTGCTGCAGGCTCTCTAAAAGCCCCATTTCATTATCAAGGGTTTGCGCGTGTGAATGCGGGCTTGCTTGGCCTTTTACCCAGTAGCGAATATCTAATACTGGAAATTTCCAGCCTAGTTGTTGCAGCATTAATTGCTCGGCAGACTCCGCCAAAACAGGTTCTTCGCCACCAATCGAGAGGCTGGCGTAGTCGGTATTACCGATTAAATGGCTAGAGCCTTGGCCAAAAGGCCCTGAGATGAATAAATCGTAATCGTCATGATCTTGACTCCAGGTTAAGTAGCCAGTTGCTGCCTCATTGTTATTAATAACAGAGAGTTTGCCGCGAACTTGCCAAGATTGAATGTTATCGAGTTGAGTTTTCAGTACAGAGCTGTCTTGCTGTAAGCTAAAAATACTACAGCCTTGCAGACTCATACCCAGGACGAATATGAGGGCTAAAAAAGAGATTTTCATTTTGTTGCAGGGTCTACTTTAAGTCGTTGTTGAGTATCTTTAATGACAGAGCTGTCGGGAGTATCTTCTAAGCCTTGCTGCCATATTTGTTGTGCTTCTTCATTACGTTCCAGTTGCCATAAAACTTCACCTAGATGCGCAGCGACTTCATGGTCGGGGAAATCATTATAAGCCTGTTGCAATAATTCTAATGCTTTATAAAGATCCCCAAGACGATAATGAATCCAGCCTAAGCTATCAATGATTGCAGGATTATTAGGGGAAAGTTGATTGGCTTGCTGTACTAAAACCAGTGCCTCATCTAAGCGGTCTGTTTTATCCGCTAAGGTATAACCTAGAGCGTTCATGGCTTCGGCATTATCTGGATTGAGCTGTATAATCTTGCGTAGGTCAGTTTCTAGCTGAGCAATATTGCCCATTTTTTCGGCTAATAAACCGCGACTATAAAGGAAATCGATATTATCAGGGTCTTCCCGCAGTGCCATATCAGCCACGGTGTATGCTTCTGGAAAATCCTTCTCTTTAATCAATAGCTCGATTTCTACCTGCACTAATTCGCTATTAAATTTAGGGTGCTGGCTGCGGCTATGGCTTAAATAGTCTCTTGCTGCATTGATGCCTTCTTGTTGCATTAATAGACGTACGGTTTGCAGTTGGGCAGGTAAGAATTGACGACCTTGCTGTACTTGATTCAAATTGCGTAATGCTCTGGGGTAATCCTTTTGCATTTCAGCAATACGGGCAAGATAAAAATACGCTTCATTAGCAATAGGGCGCGTTAAGGTTAATGGCGTTAAGGTGGCAATCGCCTCGTCATACTCCAAAAGCTCTATATTTAATAGCCCAAGCGACAGCTGAATGGATTGATCATCAGGGAATACCTGATGTAAATACTGAAAAGCAGCTCTTGCTTCACTGTAGCGTTTTAAATCAATTAAAATACGGGCACGTAACACCCCAATGCCTTTATGCTTAGGCATATCATCGTGGAGTTCATCAAGCCAAACTAAGGCTTCTTCCGCTTCGCCAAGTTTATGCAGTACTCGCGCTTTGCTTAATGCGGCGGCGGTATAATTAGAGCGTAATGACAGCGCTTGATCAAAAGCGGGCAGTGCAGCAGGGTAATCTTCTAGTTGTAGTAGCAGAGTGCCTTTTGCCATCCAAAGCTGTGGGTAGTCAGGATGCTTTTCGGTTAGAACTTCGAATTGTTGTAATAAATTGCGCTTTTGCTCGACTGTTAAGTGTTGAGCATTGAGGGCGAGATAATCAAATTGACTAGCGCCCGCTAATTCTAATACGGCTTCCATATGAACTAAAGCAGCCGAAAAATCTCCTTCAATCATTAGCGCTTGGGCTAATACTTGGTGCGCTTGGGCTTCAAAAGGTGCGTTTTCGACCCAGATTGTCGCTGCTCTAAGGGTATAGTTATTAACTCCCATGTATTGAGCAATGCGAGTTGCGCGTTCGGCAACAGCTGGATCTTGGGTTTTTTCTGCCTGGTCTAGATAGTTTACTAGAGACACATCAAATTGCTGGCGTTGTCCTGCAACCTCGGCAACAAGTAGAGAATATAGGGTGGGTGCGGGAAAGGGGCGGTCATCAATGACAGTTTCTAGCTCAGCAGGGGCTGGAGAAACAGGAGTATCGGTATCATTTAAGGTGTCAGAGCTGCTGGTAGGCAGGTAAGCACAGCCAATAACTAAGCTATTGGCGAGTAATAAGGTAGCAATCCGTACGAACATAACCATCTTTATCCATTCATTCTGTCAATAGCATACTCTGATAATCGACTAAAAGTCAGCGCTATGTCTTTATTATGGGCGAAATAATGGTAGACAGGGGAATGCGGAAAAGATTTCATGATTATTTACCGTTATACTGTGCGGCTTTCGACAACAGTATTTTATTACATTGCATCAGCTAAAAGGTCAGATCTAGTTTCAGATGGGAATCATAGCGTTCGGTATTAATCACAAAACAGCCCCTGTGGCAGTCCGTGAAAAAGTTTCGTTTGATCCAGCAACTATGCCGGATGTACTCCAGCAGGTGCTAAAAACATTAGTGCCTGTTACCGAGGTATCGATATTATCGACTTGTAATCGTACTGAGATTTATTGCTCTTATAAAAATGAGAGCGAGGATGCAGACAAACAAGCAGGGCAAGCCTTACTTTCTTGGTTGAGCTGCCATCACGATGTTGATGAGCAAGTATTAAACGAATCTTCTTACATTCATCATGATACTGACGCGGTTCAGCATATGATGCGTGTGGCCAGTGGCTTGGATTCTTTAGTCTTGGGTGAGCCTCAAATTCTGGGTCAATTTAAATCTGCTTTTGCGGTATCTCAGCAGGCGGGAACGACGGGCAGTGAGCTAGGGCGTTTATTTCGCCAAACGTTTACCGTGGCGAAAGACGTAAGAACGAATACAGCGATTGGACAAAACCCAGTATCAGTCGCTTTTGCTGCGGTCAGCATGGCAAAACATATCTTTTCTGACTTCAAGCAAAGCACTGCATTATTAATCGGTGCTGGTGAAACTATTGATCTGGTTGCTAGGCACTTAAAAGATGCCGGCATAAAACAAATTATCGTCGCCAACCGTACGTTGGCGCGAGCGCAAAAATTAGCCGAGCAGTTTCATGCAGAGGCGGTTTTGTTAGAAGATATTGCGCAGGAATTACCCCGTGCAGATATCGTAATTTCATCAACCGCTAGTCCATTACCCATCTTGGGTAAGGGTACGGTTGAGCGAGCATTAAAGAAACGCCGTCATGCACCGATTTTCATGGTGGATATTGCGGTACCACGAGATATTGAAGAAGAAGTCGGCGATTTAAACGATGTCTTCCTTTATACAGTGGATGATTTAAAAGACATTATTGAAGAAAACGTTAAATCTCGCCAAGATGCGGCTAAACAAGCGGAGCAGTTAATTGTTTCAGGCGTTGAGCGTTTCATGCGAGAGTTGCGTTCTTTAGACGTGGTTTCAACAGTCACATCATTACGTGGCCACGTTGAGAGCTTACGTGATGAATGTTTAATTAAGGCTAAGAAACAATTAGCCAATGGCGATGACCCTGCGAAAGTCTTGCAGCAATTTGCCCATACCTATACTAATAAGATATTACACACCCCTACTAAGCAAATGCGTCAAGCAGGGGCCGAAGGCCAGCTTGAAGTGATGGATTGGGTACAGGAATTATTTCAACTCTCAAATAGTGCAGAAAAAGATACTAATGAGACTGAGACAGCAGAGAAGAATAACGAAAAATGAAGCAATCATTAGTACATAAGCTACAACACTTGAGTGAACGATACGAAGAGATCGGCCATTTACTTGGGGATAATGAAATTATCTCTAACCAAGATAAATTTAGAACTTTATCAAAAGAATATGCTGAGCTTGAACCCGTGGTTCAGGCTTATGAAGCGTTTACCCAAGCACAAGATGACTTGTCTGAAGCAGAGCTGCTATTAAAAGACGAAGACCCTGACATGCGTGAAATGGGGCAAGAAGAATTCAAGTCGGCGAAAGCGACACTTGCACGCTTGGAAGATGAATTACAGGTTCTTTTATTACCTAAAGATCCTAATGATGGCCGCAATGTCATTTTAGAAGTACGCGCAGGAACCGGCGGTGATGAAGCCGCTATCTTCTCTGGCGACTTATACCGCATGTATTCTCGTTATGCTGAAACTCAAGGTTTCCGTGTTGAAATACTAAGTACCAATACCGGTGATCATGGCGGTTATAAAGAAATCATTGCTCGAATTTCGGGTACTGATGTTTATTCACAGTTAAAGTTTGAATCTGGCGCTCACCGTGTACAGCGTGTACCAGAAACAGAATCTCAGGGCCGAGTTCATACCTCTGCTTGTACTGTTGTAGTCATGCCAGAAGTTGAAGGCGAAGACGCTATCGAAATTAAGAAAGCGGACTTACGGGTTGATACTTTCCGTGCGTCGGGCTCTGGTGGTCAGCACGTAAACAAAACGGATTCTGCAATTCGCTTAACTCACATTCCTACGGGTTTTGTGGTTGAGTGTCAGGATGAGCGTTCGCAGCATAAAAACCGTGCTAAGGCGATGACGGTTCTTGCTAGCCGAATTAATGATGCGGTATTGCAAAAGCAGCAAGCGGAACAAGCAGCAGAACGTAAAAGCTTAGTCGGCAGTGGCGATCGCTCAGAGCGAATTCGCACTTATAATTATTCACAAGGCCGTGTTACCGACCACAGAATTAACCTTACTCTATATAAACTGGATGAAGTTATGCAGGGTGATTTAGGCGCTGTATTGAAGCCGTTAATCTTAGAGCACCAAACGGAACAGTTAACAGAGCTTGGTTCTCAAGGATAAAGTAAGTATTGCTTTGTACTTAACGTAACTATTCAGGTTTTTCAAATTAAGACAGAAGAAGATTCATTATTGGGTAATTGTGGAGCAAATATGCGAGGCATGGAGCCGAACTAAGGCTACAGGGAGCGTTAGCGCTGCGAATACCTGGAGCAGCTGGTATTTACGCCGTTTTGTGGAATAAATACCCAATCAGGAATCGGTTTATAAAAATTGCTGAATAGTTACTACTTAACAAGAAAGGAATAATGAATGGACTCTTTGATGGAACCTTTGCTGTCAGACTCTTGGTCTGTTTTATTATTCCTTTCACTGCTATTAATAGGCTGCTGTATTGGCAGCCTATTGCTTGGCCGTCAGTTAGGTCGAGAGCAGGGCAAAAAAAGTAGTGATGAAAGTAATCAGCAATTGCAGGTTGAAAACGCATTACTGCAGCAGAAAATGCAAAGCCAGCAGCAACATAATCAAGAGCGACGCCAGCAAGATCAACAGCTTTTTAACCAACAGCAAAAGCAGCAACAACAAGCCTTCGAAAATCTTTCAAATAAAATATTCCAAGAAAAACAGCAGCAAAATAAACAAGGCCTAGAAACCATTCTCAATCCTTTTAAAGATCAATTAGAAGGTCTGCGAAAAAAGGTAGAAGACGTTCATGTGCATGATGCTAAAGATCGAGCCGCATTAAAAACTCAGATCAGCGAACTGTATCGCCTCAACCAAAATATTACTGCCGAAGCCAGTGCATTAAGTAAAGCCCTGCGGGGTGATAAAAAGACTCAAGGCAATTGGGGCGAGCTAGTACTAGAAACCGTATTAGAACGTTCTGGCTTACGCTTAGGTGAAGAGTACGTACGTGAACAAAACCACAAAACCGATGATGGCCAAAATTATCGCCCCGATGTGATTATTAACTTGCCAGAAGGTAAGCATATAGTTGTTGATGCTAAGGTTTCTTTAAATGCCTATAACGATTATGTGAATGCCGATGACGATGGGGCGAAAGTACAATTTTTAAAGCAGCATGTTGATGCCATTCGTAACCATATAAAAAGCTTATCGGCAAAAGCGTATCAGCAATTGCCTAAGCTACACTCCCCTGATTTTGTCTTTATGTTTATGCCGATTGAACCTGCGTTTATGGCGGCCTTTCAGCATGACGAGAAACTCTTTATGGACGCTTTTGATCAACGGATTGTTGTTGTCACCCCAACCACATTATTGGCTAGTCTACGCACTGTTGAAAGCTTATGGTCAATAGAGCGTCGCGGCAAAAGTGCTGATGAACTGGCTGAGCAAGCGGGTAAGGTATATGACCGCTTGCGTATCGTGGTGGAGAAAATGGACAAGCTGGGTAGTCAGCTAAACAGTGCGCAAAAAACTTATGACGAGACCTACAGCTCCCTTGCGCAGGGACGTGGAAATTTAGTTGCAACCGCTAACCAGTTTGTTGAGCTTGGGGTGAGAATTAAAAAAGAAATTCCACAGGCTAAAATGGCGAGCGCTAAAGTGGAAAAATCGAGCGCAGCAGAGATTTAATCGTGTTCTGAGTAGGAACTTATCTTTTGTTTTTTAATCAATAGCTAGCATGAAAACTAATCGATATAGAACCGCTCAATCGAGGAAAATTATGAAGCGCTTATTATTAATTATCTCTGTGTATTGCTTGTCACCCATCTCATTATTATGGGCTGATAACATGAAAGCCTTTCCTCCTGCGGAAGAAGGGCAAGTACGCTATGTCATACCACTTGAAAAAAAGGCTGATGAAGCGGCTTTTAAAGTTGAACTGGTTATTGGTAAAACGATATCAGTCGATAGTGAGAATCGTTATTTCTTTGCTGGTCAAATACAAACTAAGAATATTCCAGGCTGGGGGTTTACCCGCTATGTGCTAGAAGATTTAGGGCCAATGGCGGGCACATTAATGGCGGTGAGTGATGACGCAGAAAAAGCAGAGCGCTTTATTCCGCTATTGGGAGAGCCCTATTTAGTGCGTTATAATTCTCGTTTACCCATCGTTGTCTATGCCCCAACGGATGCTGAAGTCCGTTATCGCATTTGGTCAGCGGGCGATGAGTTACATAGCATCGATCCAGGTTAATATTAAGAATAAGGTTATTAATGGCCAGCACGAACAAAAAAACACCTCGGCTAAGAGACTTAAAAGGCTTTGGCCCGAAAAGCGAAGAAATTCTAGCTCGTGTTGATATTCATAGCGTAGAGCAGTTTTTAAATTGCGATGGCTTTGAACTCTATGCTGCGCTGAAGAAAACAGTGAAAGGCACTGGGCTAAACTCAATTTATGCCATTCTCGGTGCGCAGCAAGATGTACACTGGCAAGAAATTGCCCGCACTCAGAAATACGAAATCCTATTACGTTTAGATGATATGGGGCTAGCACCGGCCAAGGCGTCTAAAAAGCAGGCGTCTAAAAAGCAGGCGTCTAAAAATAAGACGGCTGAAGAATGACTTCATGGCCGTCTCTTCCCCTTTGGGTTAGAATATAGCCACTTTTCATTATATTCCTTTCCTCCTATTTTTAGACGACAGCAATCAGCATGACCGATAAACCCTCTAATCTGAGCTCAGCCGACGATATTTATGCCAACAGTGCTGGCGAGCAGTTATCTGGGCAGTTTACCTTTGACTCTGCGGTTGCCCGTGTCTTTCCCGACATGATTAAGCGATCTGTGCCTGGCTATGCCGAAACGGTTGCTATGTCGGGGGTCATCGCCGGTGAGTACGCGCGCGATAATACCAAACTGTATGATTTAGGCTGTTCACTTGGCGCTGTAACGCTAGCTATGCGTCATGGGGTAAAAGCAGACAACTGTAAAATTTTGGGCGTTGATAACTCAGACGCGATGATCGAGCAAGCAGGCCACTATTTAGCCTTGGATGAAGGCGGGGTTGATGTTGAACTGTTTTGTGCCGATATAACCCAGCTGAAAATTGAGAATGCTTCCGTCGTAGCACTGAATTATGTCTTACAGTTTATTCCCCAAGATCAGCGCTTAGGCCTGTTAAGTAATATTGCTCAAGGGCTGAATAAGGGTGGCGCGCTTATCCTTTCGGAGAAAATTTGCTTCGCTGCGGATGAACAAAAATTGCAAGATGATCTACATTTAGACTTCAAACGTGCCAACGGTTATAGCGAGCTAGAAATCGCACAAAAACGCAGCGCGATCGAAAATGTATTAATTCCAGAAACCGATGCCGCTCATATCGCACGGTTGAAACAAGCAGGCTTTAGTCAGGTTATTCGTTGGTATCAATGTTTTAACTTTGTCTCCTACCTAGCAATAAAATAATGTGATTATTTATGCAGTTTTGTGGAATAAATACCCAGTCATTGATCGATTTATAATACTTGATAGCAAACCCCATACTTTGTAGATATTAAATAAAGAACTTCATTATGAATGTAGATGTTTTCTCTTGGTTTGATGATGTTCAAACCGCTATGGCTGCAGAAGGCAGCTTATTAAAGCCTTGGGCCAAAATTCTGCCTGAACAATTGCATAATTTGTTCAATGAAAAAGTACATGGAGATCAGCAGCGCTGGTTGGATGCCTTAGAAAACTTACCAGCGATTGATAATGTCACTAGCGACCTAAATCAGGATCGCATTCAGCTGAGCAGTGAAAATATTAGCGAAGAGCAAGGTGCGCTAGTGAAAGGAGGGCTGCAACAGTTAAGCCCTTGGCGCAAAGGACCGTTTCAGTTTTTTGATACTCACATCGATACCGAATGGCGCAGCGATTGGAAGTGGCAACGCATTGCTCCCCACTTGGCTCCGTTAGCAGGACGTACCATTTTAGATGTTGGCTGCGGCTCGGGTTATCACATGTGGCGTATGCTAGGGGAAGGAGCTCACCGTGTTGTCGGTGTTGATCCATCGCGTTTATTTCTCGCCCAGTTTCAAGCTTTTAAACAGTATGCTCAGTCTGGTTTAGCAAATCAGTCGGGTCTAGAAGAGCCGCTCAATATTGATTTGCTGCCATTGCGTATGGAAGACGTACCAAGACCATTAAAAGCCTTTGATACCACCTTTTCGATGGGGGTTTTGTATCATAGAAAATCGCCGTTAGATCACATGGCTGAGTTAAAAGATACGTTAAAGCCTGGCGGCCAATTGGTATTAGAAACCTTGGTCATCGAAGGTGAGCTGGGTGAAGTCTTAATGCCGGAAGATCGCTACGCTCAGATGCGTAATGTCTGGTTCTTACCTAGTTGCGAAACTCTGTTGTTATGGGCGCGTCGGGTAGGTTTTAAAAATCCACGTATCGTAGAAAAAAATGTCACCAGTCTAGATGAACAGCGCTCAACGGATTGGATGCAATATCAGTCATTAACCGACTTTTTAGACCCTGAAGATAAAACCAAAACGGCAGAAGGCTACCCTGCGCCATATAGAGCCACCCTTATAGCAGAGGCATAAAAAACTAATCATCTGTCAAATTGTTCGAATCTGTCATTACTGTCTACACTGAAATAATACCCAGTACGAAATTAAGTATTAAGTGAGACATATATGTCGGATATCGAAGAATTAACTGATGAGCAGAGAATTAGCTTATTAGAAAATAAAGTAGGGAAAAACCGTACCGTTATTACAGTTGTCGCGCTGACCTTGATTGTTATTTTATCGGTATCTTTTACAGTGCTTATTCTCAAATTGCTGCATGTTGATGAACCTTATGTTTCTCACTCAATTTTTGAAGAACAAAAGTTAATTATTCAACAGCTTGAAGCAGATGTTCAGGAGCATAAAAAGCAAATTTCACAGCTAACCCTAACCTATGAGCAAAGCCAAGTAGCAGCATTTCAGCAGAATTTAATTGCACAAGAGCAAAGCTATCAAGAGTTTTTAGCGGCGTTAAAGTTAGGTATGTTTGACCTGGCTAAAATGGTACAGGGCTCTCGTACTTGGTTGGATGTGTATAACGAAAAATTAAACGAAGCGCAGAGCCAGAGTAGCCAGCGTGAAAAAGCCTTAAAGCGCCTCTCGAATAAAGTGCTATTGGATTAGCCATCTACCCAGACTTCACGAATCGCTTCGCCAAAGTCATCATAAATAATCTTTTTATGTGGTCGCTTGGGCTTCGGTGGCGTTGCAGAACTGCCAGACTTCTTGCGATCATCAACAGCCTTTAACTCATCGGTTAGAGGCGTTCTTTCCTGCTTCTTTTGCTCGAAACCGCTGCTGCGATCATCGATTTTGCCATTTACTAAGCCACTCTCTCCTCGTTCAAACTCACGCACAGCTCCGCCTTTATTAAGGTATGACTCAACCTCGTTATCCATTTGTTGGCGAATTTCGCGCTTGGTTGGGCGTTTATGCATAGAGATTAGTCATCGTGAGGGTCATTAGTATCCGAATGTTATTAGAATAGTATAGGTAGATAATTGCCTTATTTGCTTAGTTTACCGTATATTTGGCAATACATGTAATTATGAGAATTTTGAATGAAACAGGTTATCGCTAAGGCGAGCATTTTTGTAACTTTTATCAGTATACTTTTATTAACAGCATGCACTGAAGAGACCATGAATAAATGGTCGCGCCAAGCGGATAATTTTCTTGGTGAAGACTTAAAAGTTTCTTATATTGATGGTGGCAAGGTCGTAAAAACCTGGACTGTTAAAGATGGCAAGATAACAACGGGCCGAGACGATCAAGGGCGAGCGATTGGCTATTACTATTTCTGGAGTATTGAAACCGGTTATGTGCAGCTGCCGATTGAACGCACCTTGATTGAAGAAATACAGAAGTAAAAAATTCAAGGTAAGCTTTAGCGATTGAATAAAACCACAATGATAAAAGAACATTTAGTTAAAACCATTCAGCCCTACGGTGCACGTTTCATTTCGAGCAATACAGTTCTTGAAATGAAGCGTTGGGCTTTTGAAATGAAAAGACGTTTGCTGAATAAAGACCATCATATCGATATCTATTTACGTATCAATGATCCCTATAGTTATCTGTTAGTACAGGTAATGGCAGATTTTGAGCAGCGTTATACTATTAATATCGAGTTTAAAGTCATTCAAAACTTACAACTGGATATGTACCCAGAAGAGGCTATGTGGCATGACAATGGATTCATTGATGCGAGCCATCTTGCTAAGCTTTATCGGCTAAAATTTCCTGCCGCTATTCCTGAAAAAAACTTAATGAGGGTGAAGCAGGGTACTGCCTGCTTATTACAATTAGAACAGTTGCAATTAGAACAGTTGCAATTAGAACAGTTGCAGCTAGAGCGGTTACAAACTGAGCAATTAAAAAGTAAGCAGGAAGGTCGCTGGCAGCAAGTCAGTTCAGTATTCGAACAATATTGGTTTCAGCAGCCGCTATCTCTTGATCCTGTTTTAGAGTGTTCCTCAGATTTAGAATTGAATCCTAGATTAGAGCAGCGACTAGCGCAGAATGAGCAATATCTACATCAGCAGGGTCATTATATGAGTGCCATGCTGCATTATGCCGGGGAATGGTACTGGGGGCTTGATCGTCTAGACCATTTAGAGGAACGTTTAAATGCTCTAGGTCTTGCTCATAATAAGAAGACTGATGAGGTGGTATTCAATAAAACCTATATTGATTTTTGCCAGCAACCGCCGTTAATAGCCCCGTCATCCGCTCAAAAGAATAAACAAAGTGATAAAAAACTGGTTTTGTTTTTTTCCATCCGCAGTCCTTATTCCTATATCGGTTTGCAGCAAGCGATAAAGTTAGCAGAATATTATCAATTGCCATTAGAGATCAAACCTATATTGCCGATGATTATGCGTGGCTTATTAGTCCCCAAAGTAAAAAAGATGTACATATTTCACGATACCAAACGTGAAGCACAGAAGCTGGGCTTAGATTATGGTTTTGTTGCAGACCCTCTTGGTGCCGGTGTTGAGCGTTGTTATTGTTTATTCAGTTATGCGCAAAGTTTAGGATGTGAGCAGCAATTTATATTAAATTATGCCTTAGCGGTGAATGCTCAGGGTATTCGAGCAGAAACCGATGCGGGCTTAAAGCTGATCGTGCAGCGCAGTGGCATGGATTGGGTTCATGCTCAGACATTATTAACGAGCTCTGATATCGACAGTGAGTGGCGACAGTGGGCCGAAGACAATCGACAGCAAATGCTAGGGCAAGGATCTTGGGGAGTGCCAAGCTTTCAGTATGGTGATTTACTGCTTTGGGGGCAGGATCGTATCGGTATTATTGAGCAAGTAATACGTGAAGATCGTCGTAATTCTGAATGATTGTTTAAAAAATAAGCAAAACATACAAGGATAGACCTCTTATTCTGCCAAAATGTGCATTCATTAAGGAATCTGTCGATGGATTTACCATTCTGACATAAAACTCCATTACACTTGGCCCCGCATTCAGTAGAATGCTTGGTTAATGAGAAAAATAAATAAAAGAGATGGCTTTGAAATCAATTTGGTCCGCTAAAGGGTATATCTTCATTGGCTTAATCAGCTACGTATTATTCGTAGTACTGACAGCGCCGTTAGAATTTATCTGGCCTAAAATTCAACCTAAGCTGGGTCCTTTGCCAGTACAAGTACAATCTATTACGGGTTCGCTTTGGCAGGGGCAGGCACAAATACAAGCGCCACAAGTCGGTAAGGTTAGCGCTAACTGGGATGTTCAGGTAAGTGATCTATTCACTGGTCAGCTAACTGTACTGCTGACAGCAACTGGCAAAGAGCTGAAATTTTCTGGCCAAGTGAGCACCGACGGTGAGCAAGTGGTTATTGCCGATAGCACAGGTTTTATGTCATCTCGTTACCTCAAACCTTTATTGCGTCAAGGCAGAGCAAATCTTGAAGGTGACTTCGAACTGAGTGGCTTTAATAGCCGAATCACCCTGAGTGATAAACAAGTTCATAGTGCTGAAGGGCGATTGGTCTTTTCTGGTGGCGATGTTGGCTTTCCCATCGACGGTAAAAAAATTCGTGCTGAGCTTCCTATCTTAATCGGTACCATCAGTAAGCCGAGTGATAATGTTGATTTAGAAATTACAGATACCGACGGTAAGTCTATTGGTAGTGGTTATATTCAACCTGATGGTTGGGCTGGTATGGTGATGCGTCGTCGTTTATTGGATCTGCTTGGGCAAAAATGGCCTGCAGATGTCGGCGAAGATGCCATTATCTTTGAAGTTTCACAGAAAATATTATGATCAATTTAGATATGGCAATGCTAGATAAGGCAGAGTTAGATAAAGCCGTGAGCTACCGCTATGAGATGCAGGAGGTTATGTTGTGAGTGAGCAAGCAGTCGTTCTTTTGCCGTGGCAGCGTATCAGCTTGATGCTAGCAAAATCAGTCTTCACCCTGTTAATTGCGAGCCAATTAGCGGTTTTAACCTGGATGACTTTATCGCCTTCGACTTTGGTATTGACTGAGCCAAGCCGAGGCCAAGATTCGAATGCGGTACAAGAAAAGCAAGGCAGCATTGCAGATTGGCATATTTTTGGTGATGCCGTTGTAGATGTAGTGGTTGTGCCGAAAGAAGTTAATGCGCCAAAAACGCGCTTGCGCTTAGAACTATTAGGGGTTATGGCTGCGAGCCAAGCAGAAAAATCCAGTGCGATTATCGCGCCTAAGGGTGGAGCAGGTGAAAATTATCGCGTCGGCGATGTTGTTCAAGGCCGAACCAAACTGGCTGCTGTTCATCAAGATAAAGTAATTTTAGATAGTAACGGCAAGCTAGAAACCTTGAAGTTTGATTTAACGCGCAAGCAAAGCATGCGCAAGTCTTCACAGCCGACACCTGCACAGAGAAAAGCAGCGTCTCGTGGCAGCTTGAAAGACCGTTTTAAAAAAGTACGTAATGCCACTGATGCGGTAACGCTATTACGGGACGAAGTAAATAATAACCCTAAAGGCGCTTTAAAGCAGCTAGGTTTAGAAACCTCAGCCAATGGCGAAGGTTATAAAGTTTCCAGTTCAGGTTCCATGCTAACCCAGTTAGGTTTGCAGCCTGGCGATATTATACTGTCTGTTAATGGACAGACATTGGGCAACCTAGATGATGATCAAAGCCTATTAGAGCAAGTATCTAATAGTGGACAAGCACGCTTAGAAATACAGCGTGGCAATCGTCGTTTTGTTGTTAACCATACTATTAAATAAGGATTTAATCGGTGTTTAAGCGTTTTTGTAAAATAGCCCTGCTAACTATGTCGATCGCGGTCAGTGCGGCAACAATGATTGCCCATGCTGAAGATCAAAATTGGCAAGTGAATATGAAAGATGCCGATATATCGGCTTTCATCGGTCAGATTGCTGATATCACAGGAAGAAGCTTTGTTATTGACCCTAGGGTGAAAGGCAAGGTGACGGTGGTTTCAACAGAAACCATGAATACCGAAGCAGTTTACGAGCTGTTCTTATCGGTATTGCAAGTTCATGGCTATGCCGCAGTGCCAGCAGGCGATGTAACTATGGTCGTGCAGCAGAATTCGGTAAAGCAAAAAGGTGGTGATTTAGACGCCAAAACGAAAAGACAAAGCCAAGAAATGGTCACTAAGGTGATCACTATTAAAAATACTCCGGCTTTAGATTTAGTTCCTATATTACGTCCGCTGGTGGCTAAGTATGGACATCTTGCTGGGGTTAAGTCTGCCAACGCGTTAATCATATCTGATCACGCATCTAACATTTCGCGTATTGAACAGATAATTGATCGCTTAGATAAATCGGGCAGTGAAGAGCTGGAAGTGATTCAGTTAAAAGAAGCTTGGGTTGGTAACGTAGTGACTATGTTACAAAGCCTAGACCCGGATAAAGTAGCCCAGGGTAAAGGATCTAAAAGTGGTGGTGCAGGTAGTATTCGTGTTGTTGCTGATGAGCGTAGTAATCGCTTAATTATCAAGGGAGAAAAAACCTCTCGTGAGCGTATTCGTAAATTGATTACGCAACTGGATAAACCATCTTATTTCTCTGGTAGCGCTAAAGTTATTCGTTTGAAATATGCGGACTCGAAAAAGCTAGCTGAACTATTAAAAAACTTAATGGCTGATACCGCTTCAACGGGTGGTAAAGACGCGAATAAAGCGAAAGGTAAAGCAACCATTTTTGCTGATGAAGAATTAAATGCATTAGTTATTCGTGCAGAGCCTTCTATCTTAAAAGAGATCACTGAAATCGTGCATGAGTTAGATGTTCGTCGTGCTCAGGTGCTGATTGAATCAGCCATTGTGGAAGTATCTGGTGATGTGACGGATGCCTTAGGTGTTCAGTGGGCGGTAGGTGATACCTCTGCACCTGTTGCAGGGACAAACTTCTCGAATGCGGGTAATTCGTTGAACCAGATAGCGGGCGGTATTGCAGCAGGAACGCCGAGCCTAAGTAATGGTTTGACTTTAGGTGGCTTTAAAACCACCAATGGCCAGTTTGACTTTGGTGTGGTGATTCAAGCGTTAGAAAGCCAAAGCAATACCAATCTATTATCGACCCCAAGTATCATGACGCTGGATAACCAAGAAGCGGAAATTATTGTTGGTCAAAACGTTCCGTTCATTACGGGCTCTACGTCTTCAAGTAATAATACTAACCCTTTTACGACGATTTCTCGTGAAGATATTGGTGTTACATTAAAGATTAAGCCGCATATTCACGAAGGTAATGAATTGCGTTTAGAAGTTGAAGTGAGTGCAGAGTCGGTTTCCAATACGACGGTTGCAGGTCAAGCGGATTTGATTACCAATAAGCGTCAGCTCAAAACTATGATTCTAGCCGCTGATAAAGAGACGATTGTATTGGGTGGTTTAATTAGTGACGATGTTACTGAAACTGAAAGTAAGGTGCCTTATTTAGGCGATATCCCTTATCTAGGCTGGTTTTTCAAGAGTAAGAGTACTCAGCATATCAAACGTAATTTGATGATCTTTTTACGCCCAACCATCGTTCTTGAAAAGCAAAAAGCGACTGAGCTTACCAATGAAAAGTTTGAAGGTGTTTGGGAATTTGTACTATCCGATGAATTTGCTAATGATGCAATTGATGTAAGAATGAATCGTTTATTCAAAGGTTCCCGATAGTTAAATAGTATTCACCGAATGGTATTAAACGAATAGAATTTTAAAAGGTCAGCGCTTGCTGGCCTTTTTTATGTCAGAAAGAAAGCTAATGTTTACCATGAGGCTAAAGAACGTCGACTTCCATTTGCTCTAATAAATCGACTAAAGCAATTAGCGGCAAACCTATTAAGCTATTAGGATCTCTACCTTCAAGGGCGCTAAAAAGACTTATGCCAAAACCTTCAGATTTGAAACTTCCTGCGCAATCTAGCGGCATTTCACATTCGATATAGTGGCGAATCTGCTTTTCAGTTAACTGGCGAAAGTGTACTGTGAAAGGTTCTACTATCGACACTGTCTGTTGTGTAAGGCTATTGAAACAGCATAAGCCGGTGAGAAAAGTTACCTTTTTACCACGACAGTCAGTCAGTTGCTTAACCGCATTCTCTATCGTATGGGGCTTGCCTAAAATCTGCTGTTGGCCCTTAATTTCGCTATTTGTTTCTAGAACGGCGCATTGGTCGCTGCCAATAATAATATGATTTGGATATTCACCTTTAAGCGCTTTGGCTTTCTCTATAGCCAAACGTTGTACATAATCACTAGCTTGTTCACCCTCTAATAAAGATTCATCAATATCTGGGCTAGCGCACTCAAACGGTAACTGTAATTTTGCCAATAGCTGCTGGCGATAAATTGAGCTTGAGGCTAATAAAATGGGCAAAGACATAGTTTGGTTGCCTAAAATAGATGAGGGCGAAAATTAAAACAAAAAAAGGAGCCTAAGCTCCTTTTCTTTTTGCTACTTATTAGAGTAACAAAGGTATAGCAACTGATCGCTTATGCTAGGTTAGCGTTAGCGAATTCCCAGTTAACTAATGCCCAGAAACCTTTAAGGTAATCAGGACGTACATTGCGGTAATCAATGTAATAAGCGTGTTCCCACAAATCAACAGTAATTAGCGGTGTAACACCTGCTTCTGTGATTGGCGTGCCAGCGTTAGAAGTATTAACGATGTCTAAAGAACCGTCAGCTAACTGTACTAACCAAGTCCAGCTAGAACCGAAGTTGTTAACAGCTTTGTCGTTCAATTTTTCTTTCAACGCTTCGAAAGAACCGAAAGAAGCATTGATTGCATCAGCAATCTTGCCAGTTGGCTCGCCGCCGCCATTAGGGCTTAAGCTATTCCAGTAGAACGTATGGTTCCAGATTTGGGCAGCGTTATTGAAAACTGGGCCAGTAGAAGATTTAACGATTTCTTCTAGAGACTTGTTTTCGTCAGCAGTTCCGCCGATAAGACCATTTAACTTAACAACGTAAGTATTGTGGTGCTTGCCGTAGTGAAATGACAAAGTTTCTGCAGAAATGTGTGGCTCTAATGCATCTTGTGCATAAGGCAATGCTGGTAATTCAAACGCCATGTGTTCTCTCCAATATTAGCTGAATGATACGGATAATTTATAAGGTTCAAATGGGAGTCGAAGCCTTACTTCCGCAATCTGGGGTGAATAATAGCACACCTTTAATTATCCGCTACGCATGTAAAATGTGTGGTTTTAGTTTAACCAGCATATCCGTTATACTAGCGGCACGTTAATACCTAAGAATTCCAGCTTAGAATTTAATTAGTATTAATAACTATAACAATGAAAGAATTTGGGAATAAAAGGCGATTATGTCAAACGAACAAGATTCAATGCCTAAAATGCAGGCCTCGCAAGACGATATTGCCCTTCGTCAGAAACAGCTACAGCAGCGTCGTATTGCCGCTCAACGTGCAGCGAAAACTCGTCCAGCTTCTTCTGAACAGATCATCGCGCCAGCGCCTAAGCAGACAGTCGCCATCGTGGCATTGCTACTATCCTTAGCCATGGCAGGTTTTGCAGGCTTCTTATTTATGCAGCTTCAAGAAGCGAATGCTCAGCTGCAAAAAGCAGCAGATATTTTAAATGGCCATTCAACAAATTTGGCAGCATTGAATGACAAACTTTCAGCGTCTGATGAGAATTCTAACTTGTCAGTTGATGCCTTGCGCATCTTATTAAAAGACAATGGCAAAGAAATTCGCAAGTTATGGGATGTCTCAAATAAAACGAACAAACCTAACATTGCTAAAAACCGTAAGACTATTTCATCAGTTAAATCCTCTGTGGCTAAAGTTGATAAAAAAGTAGGCACCGCTAATAGTAATATCGGTGGCAATAAAAAGAGCATTGCCGCACTTAAAAGCAGTTTAGCTAAAAGCCAGAAAAGCCTAGAAGTTAAAATGGCTGAAGTTAAGGCTTCTGTGGGCGCTCTACCAGCAGAAACAGAAAAGCGAATAGGTAATAATGAACAATCTATTCGTTCAATTGATGCGACTCGTAAGAAGCTAAATAGCTCAATGGCAGAAGTGGAATCTCAATTTAATGAAATGAAACTTGAGATTGAAGATATTCAAATTCGTTTAGATCGCATGCAAAATGCAATGACAGGTACCTTGTAAACTTGTCTATTGCCGAGCTTAAAGTCGAAATGGAGACGAGGTTGTTGCAAGCATTGCAGCAACCTTTGTTAGCCTATTCTGACATTGAAATTTTTCGCCAGAAAATGGCGGCTTCGCTCAAGCAGAGCTCTTTAGGTCAAGGCTCCCTTCAGCAAACTGCATTCTTTTTAGGTGCTCAGTCCGCAACTCCTGGCATGGCCTTTTTAGCTGGCTATCAAGCGGCACTCCGTTGTCTAGATCCCCTATGTCAGAACGATCACTTCGCTGCTTTTTGTGTGTCGGAAAAAGGCATCAAGAAATCTTGGGACATAGAAACTCAGCTACTTAAAACTGAATCAGCTTGGCAATTAAATGGCCGTAAAGGCTTCGTCATGCTGGTGCCAGATACCATTGATCAATTGTATGTGGTGGCTAAACGCAGCGATGGCTCTTTAAGTTGTGCACAGCTTGCTGCCGATAGCGTGGGTATCACGATTGGAGAGCCACTATCGGCCCCTTTTGTTAAAGATATTCCCCATGCTGGTATTCATTTCGATAACGTTATTATTTCAAATGAGCAGATCTTGACGGCAGATGCCCATCAACAGGCAAATAAGCCCTTTCGCTATTGGGAAGATGTTCATGTAACGCTTGCTATGGCGGGGTGGATGTTGAGACAGTTGGCTGAAATTGAAGAATTTGAGACGAGTCAGGTTTTACTACTGGAAAAAATTTGTCAGTTAATTGAAAAATTTGAAGAACAACCTGACTATTATTCAGTGGAAGGGTTAGATATCGTGAATGAATGCCACAAGTTACTGGAAATACAGTCTAAGAATTTGGGGGCAGAAGCACTAAAACTTTGGCAAATAGACCGATTATTACTGCAAATGGGGCTTAAAATTCGCCAGCAAATCCGCTTGAAATTAGTTAGCTAAACCTCTTGCAATAAAAGTACTCACTAACGTGCAATAACGTTGGTCGTGATATTCGGTGAGGTCACATTAAGATTGCCGATTTGTGGCGCGGTGGTTTGAATCGGCGCAGATCTATTATCTACCAGCTCTTCGCTATAGCCATTGCGCTTATCAGTGCGCTGCTCATCTAGCGGAACTTCAGCCACAGAAACTGAATTAGCATCATTACTTTTAATGCTCGCAGTGCCCATTTCTTGATTTAATAGTCGAGGAATATCAAGGCTTTGCGTTGTCGAGCGATTATAGCGTTTCTCATTACTGTAGTCGTAATGGTGAGGGCGCTTTTTCGCTTCTTTAATTGCTGTAAAAATATCATCCGCGTAATACTCATCATGCGGATTAATAGCCCATGAATTGATTGAAATGGATACTACAAATAGGGTTGCCGTTATACGTAATAACATAGCCGCTCCATTATTTATTCAGGGGTTATATAGGCTGTAGAGGTGGCGGAAGAGCTGATATCACTAGCGCTGCCAGAGAAGTTTTCATTGCGATATTCGATACGCTGCACTTTGTGAAGAGTCGGTGATAGCTCATCTATCGTCGCGATGGGCTCGATAGAAATACTGACTATCTTAGCTTTATCTTCCGTGAGCAATTCCATTTCATTGCTGTCTTTTTCGCTCACCGTCGCTTCAATTTCTGATAACTCTAACGGCGATTTACGCTCAGGAGCCACATCCCCAGGGCCTGAAGCCGTAGCGTCTAAGGCACCATCAACAATTTCAGTCGACATTTCTTGATTCAATAACTTCGGAAAATCAAAGCTATTAGCCGTGCTGCGGTTATACCAGCGATTACCGACATGAGTTGCAGACGGGTTGCTATCAGCATCTTTGACTGCAACATCAATATTATCAGTGTAATAAGGATTTTCATTTGCCTGAGCAAATACGTGAAGTCCGCCGGAAATTAGAACCAGTGAGGTGATGAGAAATGGGGTTTTCATTAGCAAAATCCCTGAATAGTCGTTTTTTGTTATTTTTTGTTATGCGTGGCATCATACAATCGACAATCTAATGATGCAAATGATCCCGCCGATTACAGGAAATAATAATGATAAGAATTGGATTATTGATGCTAATGGTAGTGCTTCTGCCTGGCTGTACGATTTACCACGCCATAGGCGACGACTTTGGTAGTTATGTTGCGCCACCTAGTGGGCAAGAATTTCAACCAGTTGGTTATCGCTGGGATTATGACAATACTGCGTTAATCTATGTTTATCGCCCAGGAACAACCTGGTCGAATGATGAGTTAGAAACGCCAAGTTTTTACATGAATGATGATCGCTTGTTTAATATTAAAGGCGGTGGTTATACCTGGTACGAACTTAAACCAGGAAACCATGAAATAGTTATTCGTCGTCCGTTAATGGGTCTATCGGGAATAAAATTCTCTGATGATGTTGGCTTCACCTTAAAAGAAGTTGCCCAGATGGAAATACAGGCTGAAGCGGGTAAAGTTTATTATTTACGCTATTCAGAAGTCGACCAGGATGCTGCTTTGTTTAAGGACATGACGTTCCATAAAAATCCTTTAGAAGTCGTTACTCCTGAGGTTGCGCTGGCAGAAATTAACCAAACGAACATGATTCATCGTGGTCGTGGCCTGGTTGCTGCGCTTCCTACCGAGCAAGATATTCTGTTGGCGGAAGCTGCTGAATTAGAAGCCGAGAGAATGGAAGAAGCAGAAGCGAGTTCAGAAAGTAGTTGGAACCCCTTCTAGTTCTTAATGTAAAACTGATTAGAGCATGAGGCCAAAGTCAGCAATTTCCTGACGCTCTGTTTGAATTGAGTTACAATAAGCTATAACCAAATACCCACCTCCCAGTGGGTATTGCTTTTATAGAGTACTGAAAAGTACGAGCTGTTTCTTTTATTAGATAGAGAAGCGCTAATAACTTGATGAGGACGTGACCCATGGCTAATGCCGTCACAGTTGTTCGCCAAGATGATCTGATCGAGAGCATCGCGGACGCACTGCAATATATTTCGTATTATCACCCAAAAGATTTCATCGACGCTGTTCATGAGGCGTATCTAAAAGAAGAATCAAAAGCGGCTAAAGATGCCATGGCTCAGATTCTGATTAACTCCCGTATGTGTGCCCAAGGCCACCGTCCAATTTGCCAAGATACCGGTATCGTTACCGTATTCTTAGAAATCGGTATGGATGTGCGTTTTGAAGATGCCACTATGAGCATCGAAGACATCGCTAACGAAGGCGTACGTCAGGCGTATTTGCACCCTGATAACGTTTTACGTGCTTCTGTTCTTGCCGACCCAGATGGTGCGCGTAAGAATACTAAAGATAATACCCCTGCAGTGATCCACGTTAAATTGGTTCCTGGTAATACTGTTGACGTTCACGTGGCTGCAAAAGGCGGTGGCTCTGAAGCCAAGTCTAAGTTTGCCATGTTGAATCCATCCGATTCAGTAGTTGATTGGGTGCTTGAGCAAATTCCAAAAATGGGTGCCGGCTGGTGTCCACCAGGTATGCTAGGCATAGGCATCGGCGGTACCGCTGAAAAAGCCATGATGATCGCGAAAGAAGCGTTATTAGAGCCAGTAAACATTCAAGAGCTACAAGCCCGTGGCGCTGAGACTCGCGCTGAAGAATTACGTTTAGAATTGTTCGAAAAAGTGAACAAACTAGGCATCGGCGCACAAGGCCTTGGTGGTCTGACAACGGTTGTGGATATTAAAGTTGCAGATTTCCCAACGCACGCGGCGAATAAGCCAGTCGCGATTATTCCAAACTGCGCAGCGACTCGTCACGCACACTTTGTTTTAGACGGCAGCGGCCCTGCTGCATTGCCTGCGCCTAAGCTAGAAGACTGGCCTGAGATTACTTGGGAAGTTGGAGACGGTGTACGTCGCGTCAACATGAACGACGTAACGCCTGAAGCGGTTAAAGATTGGCAGCCAGGGGAAACCGTATTACTTTCCGGCAAGATGCTTACCGGTCGTGATGCCGCGCACAAGCGCATGGTTGATATGATCAATAAAGGCGAAGAGCTTCCTGTTGATCTTAAAGGTCGTTTTATCTATTACGTAGGGCCTGTTGATCCAGTTCGTGAAGAAGTTGTAGGACCTGCTGGGCCAACGACTGCTACTCGTATGGATAAGTTCACTCGTACTGTATTAGAAGAGACTGGACTATTAGGCATGATCGGTAAAGCCGAACGTGGCCCAATGGCGATTGATGCGATTCGTGATAACGAAGCGGTTTACTTAATGGCCGTTGGTGGTGCTGCTTATCTAGTATCCCAAGCGATTAAAGGCGCTGAAGTTGTAGGTTTTGCTGACTTGGGTATGGAAGCTATCTACGAATTTGACGTTGTGGATATGCCAGTAACGGTTGCGGTTGATTCTCGTGGTTCTTCAGTGCATATCACTGGGCCACAGGAGTGGAAGGCTAAAATTGCTGCTAAGCAAATTGATTAATTCTTTATAGCACTATTTCTAAGAGCTATTTTAAAGAGCTAGTCTATTTTAAAAAACCGAACTGATGGAAACATAGTTCGGTTTTTTTATGTCTGTTAGAAACAAGTTCTCATTGTACTGGCTATACTTATAGCGATTAGCAGAGGATTGAAAAGGAATAAATTATGGCATGCGATAGTGGTGGAAAGTTAGATTCTATAGCGTCTGTAGATTTACCGAATGGCTGGGTAGTGGAACAGCAAGGTGGCATTGATCATTTAATTAAACAGTATAAATTCAAGAGCTTTGTCAGTGCGATGCGCTTTAGTAATGAAATTGCTGAGCTTGCAGAAATTCATAATCATCACCCGACAATTATAACAGAGTGGGGCAAGGTCACATTGCATTGGTGGACCCATACCGCTAAAGGTATCACAGCGCTAGATCTTAAATTAGCTGGTTTGTCTGATAACTTAGGCTAACGAGCTCTTGTTAATGGGCTAATGATTTATGAGCTAATGCCAATGTAGTCGACCAACATAGCGCGGCCTTCACAGCCTAGAGGCTTGATGGTTACCTTATGCTGATGATTGAGTGCGGCTAATATTAGCTGAAATTTTCTATTCGTTGTTTCTTTATGGTCGCTATAAGAACGATATCGGTTAGACGGTTTTCCGCCACATTTATGGTTTTTTTGTGACGTAAAAAAGTCAAACCCTGCACTTATCTCATCCTCTATTTGATAAATAGAAATGATCTTTAGATTTCCCGTAAGTTTATTGCTTTGCTCTGCATAGACCTGTGAGCTTGATAGAAAACTGCTAATTAAAAAAACTACTATTTGAACAAAAAATTTCATAATTTCTCCTAATAGAAAAAGCTTAGCAAAAATATGAAAATTTTCACCCGCGATAAAATACTGAACTATGCTGACAACAAGGAAATAAGAAAAACATCAGGGTAAAGGAATTTTGATGCTTGTGCGAATAATTAAGTACCTAGTAATTGGGTTTTTATCAATCAATTTTACTTGGGCTATCGGGCCCGATGATTCCTCTATTACAGAGCCTCCTCCTACCTTGTATACAGGTTTTGAACAGTTGCTCGATGACGATAAAACATTAGTGCTAGAAGAGTTAATTGATCTTGATGAAAATATCAAACGCATTGCGCTCTATCATAATGGTGATCGTTTACATCGCTTAGTTCCAAAACAAGTCCATCAAATGATCGAAAATAAGCTGATGGGTCGCTTGATTGAAAGCGGTCGTTTTGAAGTAATTCAATGCATTGAATGTCGAACGACAAAAGTAGAAATGTCAGCTGATGAGCTAAAAATCAGTCAAGCCGCAGAAGATAATCAGCAACTAAGAGCCTTGTCTAAACAAGTAAGAGCCGATGCCTTTATGTTTTGGAATGCGTCTGTGCATGACAATAAATTCACCATAAACTTACGCTTAATTAGTGGCTCGAATAATGAGTTGGTTTGGCTAAAAGAATACAGTAAGCGCACAACAAAAGAAGCAGAGGAAATGGACTTTAGTACCGTGCAATACGAGTTGATCGTGGGGGCGTGGGGCGTAGAGGGAAAACGGAAAAATTCAGCGGGTGGTAGCGATGCCGAATTATCAGGGGTTACTGCTTTAGGCTTTCGCCGTCGAGAAAGTATGAGCATTAATGAACATATTGAATATACCCTAGGCTTAGAGTATTTCAGAAATTATTCTGATACTGATTTGTTTGATTTAAGTGGCTATAACTTAGAAGGACGAATTATTGCGGGCATTCCCACCTTGGATGAGATTATAAAAACCAATGTGTATCTCGGTATAGGACAATCTTTTTATAATAATGCGAATAGTTTGATCTTTCGCTTTGGTTTTGAATTTCCATTTTTCACTGATGGCTTCATGAATTTTGGTGTCGTTTATATGCAAGAGACCGATGTTGAGTGGAAGGCTGATAATGATTACGAAGAAAATGGAACGTTTGGTGGTGCAAGTTATGACTTAACATTGGGTGTGAGGTTCTAGGAAATGACTATGAAAATACTATTAGTTTGTCTCACACTGATTACCTTAAGCGCCTGCACGTTAGAGCGCACTAATCGACAGCTGACAGAATACGGTGGTGAACAGCCTGACTGGACTGAGACGACTGCTGAAGCAACTATTGAAATAACAGATGAAGAAGTTGCCCAGCGCGCTGAAGTCGCGAAACTGGCGAAAAAAAGTCATGGTTTGATGCATATACATCGTTACGGCCCAGGATTTGATGTGCTTATGACACTCGATGCTGGCGATAGTGACGTTATATTCAGTATGAAATTACCTGGGGGAAAAAATGATAAGTTTGCTCAGGATATATCTGCTCTGGATATAGAAGAAAAAAATAAACAATTATTAGAAAGCCTAGATGATGATAAAGCAGAGCTGCATGAAGGTGAATTAGCAGAGAGGAGCGAGTTAATTGAACAGAGAAAGCTGCAGGATTACCAGGCTTCGACTCAGCACATATTTACCGCACAATCTTTATTTTATAAAAAACAGTATTGGAAATCATTAGATGAAACCAATAAATCGCTAGAGCTAGTGCCTACCTCTGCTCAGGCTCATGCTTTAAAAGGCAGTATCTATTATAAAATGGGACTTAATGATGAAGCTAAAACAAGCTGGCAACAAGCCCTTGAAATTGACCCGAGTATGGATCAAGTAAAAACCAGCTTAGCAAGATTGAAATAGGACGAGTTTAATGAAAATCAAAATGGCATCCTATGTGAAATATTTCTTTATAACTTTATTATTAATATCCTTTAATAATGTATCTTCCGAGCAAGGGAAAACATTTGAAGTGCCTGCGAAGAAAGACGAAATAGAAGAAGCGCGCTTTAAAGATGAATTAGAAGCACGGCTTAATAGAGATCTACTAGCTTATCTTGGTAATAACCGATTTATTATTCATGTTGAGGCTGAACTCAAAAAGACCCGGACTATTGTTAAGGAAACAACTGGGTCTTCTTCTGCAAGCATTCCTGAGCGTCCTGTATTCACTTCTAGGCCACTGCCAGCCAAGCCTGGGAAAAGTAGAAGTAATGAAATAGAAGAAAGTCTTCCTGGTTTACCGACCAGTGATTCACCCATATTTGAAGATAATAGCGATGAAGTCAATGCTTTAAAAGGGCGGGTGCAAGAGTTAGAGAATGAACGCCAGCAAGCACTAGGCTATGCTGAAAAGTTACGTATAGAAGCAGAAAAACAGATTGAAATAATTAAAGAGAAGACTCTGGGTTATCGTAATTCAATCAACAAATTAACCATCACCGTAGTACTTGATAAAGACCTGAAGGATGAGCAGGTCGAATTTATCCGCAACCTAATTACACGTAAGGCTCGATTAGATGAGCTGCGCGGTGATGCACTAAAAATTGTACGAACAGAGTTTAAAGGACTGCCTGAAAACATGCAGGTACTCGACTGGTGGCAGCAGTATCAAGGCTGGATCATGCTGGCAAGTTTTGGTCTGATGATGTTCTTGCTGTTATTTGCACTCTATCTATTTAATAAACGCTTAACAGAAAGCTTACGAGAGAATCAGCGTCGCAGTGATAACTTTGATAACTTCACAGTGCCAGCCGCTGTTGAAATGGAGCCATTAGCAAGTAGTGGGAGTAATTCCGAGGATAATAATGACCGCCGTCGTCAGTTGAATGAAATGCGTCAAGAGCTGGTTACCATTGGTCTTGGTCAACCGCAATTATTTCAACAACGCATTAGCGAACAACTTAATAATGGCAATAGTCAAAATATAGCAGCGCTCTATGATGTGATGGGAAAAAGCTTATTTCGAAGCTTGTGTCCTAAAATATCGAGTGTAGATTTTGATAGCCTTGTAGAGCAAGCAGAGCGCCAGACCCTAGATAATGAACAGAAGTTTGCAAGCTTAAATAACCTTCGCCAAGAACTATTAAAAGCCTTAGGTGATGGTGATAGCAGTAATGCGCCTTTTGCTTTTTTAGAAAAACTGAATGATTCACAAGTGTTATATCTGATTAAAGAAGAAGAGACTCGAATCAAGGCCTTAGTCTTATCACAAATACCATCACAAAGAGCAGCCAGTCTGATTCAGCGTTTAGAAGGCAGAGAGCAGTCTGCGGTAGCCTATGAGCTAGGTGAGTTTGAAACATTACCCGTATCAACATTTAAAGATGTTGCAGATCGTTTAGCGCAGAAATCATTAAGTGTTCCTAGCTTCGAAAATGTCTCTGCCAATGGATTGTCCGTTTTAATTAACATGCTCGATACTATGAGCAGTGCTGAAGAAACACGTCTATTAAAAACACTGAAGTCAGATAAGCCCGAAACTTATTATCGACTGCGCCAAGTGTATTATACCTTCTCAGATTTAATGAAAACCCCAGATAGAGTGATTGCTAATGAATTGCGTGATATTGATCGTTTGACCATGGCTCTTGCACTGTGCCATACACCGACAGAATTTAAGCGCCATATACTCATTGGATTACCAACTAAACTGCGCTCTTCGGTTATTGCAGAATTGAAAATACAGGAAGGCCAAGCTGGGAAAGAACAAATGGAACAAGCGCGAAATAAAGTAGTAAGCAAAATGCGTGAAGTATTAAAGGCAGGACGTTTCTCTATGGATGAATTAATAGCGACTAAGACAACCAGCTCTACTTCAACTCCAACTTAAAGTCTGATGTAAGGGACTATTTATGAATCGATTTTCATTTAGTACATTGTTTGGAATTAGTGCAGCGGTTTGTCTGTTTATCTACGCCATTATTTCTAGTACAGAAAACTATCTGATGTTTATTAGTTTATCGAGTTTTGCTTTGGTTGCAGGCAGCACCTTTGCTGCCTCATTGATTAGCTATACAACAAGAGATGTTTTTATTGCGATGAAGGCATTAGGTGAAACATTTTTTCATACGCCTACTAGCCCAAAATATTTACGCAGCCATGTAGAGCGTTTTGTCAAGTGGAGCAATACATATCGAACAGGGGGTATATCTGCTTTAGAAACATCATTAACCGACAAAGAAAAAAAAGATCCTTTTATTGCTCATGGTATGGAACTGTTAAGCAGCGGTCATACCAATCATGATATTCGTACTATATTAACGGACGATATGGATGCGTTTTGGCAACGCATGACAGTAGAGTCAAAAGTACTCAATACTATGGCGGTTTATTCCCCTGGCTTTGGTATGGTGGGAACTATTATTGGCTTAGTGATTATGCTGGATAATATGAACGGTGATATGGCGGCACTCGGTAAAGGACTTGCTTTAGCGCTTATAACTACTTTATATGGGGTGGTCTTAGCCAATTTGATTTTCAAGCCTGCAGCCAATCAAGTAACAGAAAAACAAGAAGCACTGTATTTTCGTGATCAGATGATCGTCGAGGGGTTTGTGTTATTAGCAGAAAAACGTGATGCCTTTTTTATCCAAGATCGTCTCAATGCTTATCTTAATCCGAGTATGCGCTTTCAACCTGTAGAAGATAGCTTGTAATGGAAGAATCACTATCGAGTAAGCATAGAGGCCTACGTCGACGTCGGCCTAATTTTGATGACTCCTCAAGTTCTTGGTTGGTAACGTATTCTGATGCGATAACTTTGTTATTAGCCTTTTTCGTGATGATACTTTCTGTTTCAGATCTTAATCAAGGCAAGGTCGAAGCATTAAAAGAAGGCCTTTCTGAAATGATGACGGGGGAAGCGCCACCAACCCCTTTTACCGATATCAGAGATGGCCTAGAACAACTGATCGAAGATAAAGGATTACAAGATCAAGTCTCTGTCACATTAGATACGAAAGGGGTAAAAATAGAATTCGCCAATGTTGCATTATATCAATCAGGTTCTGCTGATATTAAGTCAGAAGCTATCTCAACACTAAAAGAAGTCACTCGAGTTATTCGCGAAACCAGTCATAAAACTCACATGGTCGAAGTAGAAGGACATACCGATGATGTGCCGATTCATACAGAAAAATTCCCCTCTAATTGGGAGTTGTCTTCAGTGCGTGCAACGAATGTGGTGAGATACTTATTAGCCCAAGGCATCGAAAAAGAACGATTAAAAGCTGCAGGTTATGCAGACAGTCGACCAAAAGAAAATAGTCAAAACCTACCTGTTAGTCAGCGTCGAGAAAGTAATCGTCGGGTAGTTGTTTTTGTTAAACGTTATTAGCTTACCTCTAGATATTCTTTAATTTAAAGATAACTAAGCATGACATTAAAGTGTCATCGAATGTTATTAATTTTGTCACTTTCTTCAACTAGCCTGCTCTCTCCAGTCATTAATTTATAAAAATCGAGAGAGAAATAGGTTATGGAACTCCTTCAAAAAAACGGTCTGTATAAGGCTATGTTACTTGCGATGACAACCACCATGTTAGTGGCCTGTGGTTCTGATTCGGATGGCGATGATGGTGGTGTCGGTGTTTCAGGTGCACCAGGTCTAGGTGGTGAGCAAGGAAATGCTGGGATTGATGGTCAAAACGGTGCTGATGGCTCTAACGGCACAGATGGTCAAAATGCAGGAGGGCCTATTTCAGTTATTGATCCCGCAAGCCTTATTTTTAGCGGTGTCAAAGCTCCAAAGACGGACGCTGAGAAACGTACGGTATTAGCTTCAGACGCAATAATCGACGGTAAAGTTTATGGGGGAGCTTACAAAACGTTAGTGCGTTCTGGGGACGATGTTAATGGTATCTATTTTGGCCAGCTAATTGATAAGTCGGGGAGTTTACTAAAGGCCGATGATGGATCGATTAAAATTTCGGATTCAAACGAATTCACTTCAATATTACCAATAGGTAATAAATTGTTCTCGGTTTCTCAGTTTGAAAGCAAGCCTGGTGCAATGTTCTTGATGGAATTAAATCAAGATGCGGTTGATGGCGAATTAACTGTAAAAAATATGAGTCAAATAGATCAGTCGGGAATAGATGGAGGTTGGACTCATTGCGCAGCTTCCGTAACACCGTGGACAACGCATTTGGCATCTGAAGAGTATGAGCCTAATGCACGCTCTCTCGTAACTGGCGCGGATGCTCAAGCGGATGGTTATGCTAAAGGTATGCTGGATTATTACACCGATATTAATCAATGGAATCCATACTATTATGGTTGGAATATTGAAGTTGTTGTCACTGAAAATGCTCAAGTAACGAGTACAAAACATTATGCAATGGGACGTTTAGCATTAGAGCTTTCCTATGTTATGCCTGATAACAAAACAACGTATATGACGGATGATGGAACTAACGTCGGTTTATATATGTTTGTTGCGGATACTGAAAAAGACCTTAGTGCCGGAACAACTTACGCTGCAAAATGGAATCAAACCTCTGCTGAGGGAATTGGTGCAGCTGATTTAGAGTGGATTTCCTTAGGTCATGCCACGGATGCAGAAATTCAAGATTACGTGAAGGGCACTAACGGTAAAAACGTTGCTACCTTCGCAGATATTTTTACCACTGCTGATGCTACGGGAGCGGTATGCCCTGATACTTTTACTGCAGTCAATGCCGGTGGTAAAGGCCTTGAGTGTTTAAAAGTAAATGCTGGTATGGAAAAAGTTGCTTCTCGTTTAGAGACCCGTCGTTATGCTGCATTACAAGGCGCAACGACTGAGTTTAGAAAGGAAGAGGGCATAGCCTTTGATGGTAAACGTAACAAGTTATATATTGCCATGTCGTCTGTTGGCAAAGGCATGATGGATGGCGATTCTAATGAGTTGGGTGGTCCAAATCATATTGCCATTGATAACTTAAATAAATGTGGCGGTGTTTACGAACTGGATCTAGCAGCTAATGCTGGGATGGGATCTGACTTTGTTGCAACAAACATGAAAGGCCTTATTGCTGGTCGCCCTGTCGATGGTAGTGGTTATGGTTCGATTACCGAGCCACAAGCTATTGGTTATGAAAATGGCAATAAATGCCACATCGACGGTATATCAAATCCTGACAATGTAACTTACATGTCGGGCTACGATAAGCTAATCGTTGGGGAAGATACCGGTTCTGGTCACCAGAATGATGTAATTTGGGCTTATGACTTTGCAGCGAAGGATCTTGTTCGAATTCAAACTACACCTTATGGTTCTGAAACAACGTCTCCATACTGGTATCCAAATATTAATGGCTGGGCGTATATGACTTCGGTTGTTCAACATCCTTATGGTGAATCTGACAGTGATGAAAATACGGGTGCAGGAGAAGCTCGTGCTTATACTGGTTATGTCGGTCCTTTCCCAGCTGTAAACTAATCGTAATATTTTCAGGTTAGATTAGAAGGGTGGCATTAGCCACCCTTTTTTATTGGGAACAAGTGAATTATGCTGCGTATTATTATTTCTTGCTTTGTGATGCTGTGTCTTGTGGCATGTGAATCTTCTCAACCTGAAAGCCTAGAATTCGAACAAGATGTATTATCAAGTGATGTACTAAAAAATCCTACCGCTTATATTCCACCGCAGTGCTACACAAAAACGACTTCTGCAGATGGAACTGTTCACAATCCCTGTTACGTATGTCATACCGAAAGCAAAGCGCCAAATTTTTTGAATGATATAGATGTTCAGCAAGAATTAGTTTTTCCAGAGCCTGGAGTGATTAATCGTTGGCACAATATGTTCAAAGATAATACTAAGAAAGTCGCAGAAATGACGGACGATTATATTCTAGATTATGTTCGCGAAGATAATTATAAAAGTAATAATGGCCGAATAATTTTAGCCGATATATTAAATGCAGTGCCCGAAAAATGGGATAGAAATAAGAATGGAAAATGGGATGGATTTGTTCCTGATAGCTATTATAACTTTAATGAAAAAGGGTTTGATGTTGACCCTGATGGCAAGCGAACAGGCTGGCGTGTCTTTGCCTATTATCCTTTTCTCGGTACTTTCATGCCGGTTAATGGTTCAACTGACGACGTTATGATTCGTTTACCTTCTATCTTTAGACAAAATAGTGATGGTGGATTTGACGAAAGAGTATACGAACTTAATCTGTCGATTATTGAATCGCTATTAAAACAAAAAGATATAAAAATAGCGGAAGTTGATGAGAACTCATATCAGGTTGATTTAAATAAAGACGGGCAGTTATCACGTACCAGTACCATTCGGTTTGATTGGTCTCCAAATGATAATATCTACATGAGTTATGTAGGCCTAGCTAAAACGCAATTAGAAAATAAAAAATTGAATCTAGCAGCAGGACTCTTTCCCGTAGGAACTGAGTTTTTACACAGTGTACGTTATATCGATGCCAAAAATGGTAGAACAGTCATGGCCAATCGGATGAAAGAACTGCGTTATGCACGTAAAGATAACTGGCGGAATTATTATCAGCTAGAGCGCATCGCAACTAAAGAAGTTAAGGAGCGACATGACTTCCCTGATAGGACAAAGCAAGTTATTGGTAATATGGAAGTTGGATTGACAGTGCCGCAAGGATGGACTTATCAAGGATTTATTGAAGATAAGAAAGGAGATCTTAGACCACAGTCTTATGAGGAAAGTTATTTTTGTGTTGGTTGTCATAGTGGAACAGGAGCCACGGCCGATACAATATTCTCATTCTCTCGTAAATTTGATAGCAACAACTTTAAACAAGGTTGGTACAGTTGGCTTGAGAAAGACTTATCTAAGATATCAGATCCATTACGCAATGATGGGCTGGGTGAATATGGATATTATCTAACGCATAATCCAAGTGGCAATGAGTATCGTAATAATAGTGCAGTTAAGAACAAATTTTATGATAGTAAAGGTAATAAAAAACTATCGGCTTTTAAAGCATTAGAAACAGATATAAGCACCTTGTTGATGCCTAAAGTAGAGCAAGCCTTAATAATGAATAAAGCCTATAAAGTGATTGTTGATGAACAAAGCTATCGTCATGGTCGAGATGGGCATGTTAAAGAAATTGTTAATATTCATAAAAAGGTCGAGTTGGGTCAGGAGACTGGAATTGTTAATGTACTTAATTTCCATTAATTCATATTAGAACTAGTCACAAGGAAATTTTTTATGATTAATATTGATTTACTATTTGAATTTATTTTGGCTAGTTTGATCATGGGTTGTGGTATCGGAGCTGATGTAGCGATTGCTACCTTTGTTCGAGCTCATCAACTAAGCAAGCAAAAACAAACACTCTATTGGGTTGTAGGGGTTACTTCTACCCATACAGTATTTCCGATGCTAGGGTATTTATTGGCTTATTTTAGTATTCAATCTATACCTCTTTTGACACCCATTGTTGGCGTGTTGGCTTTTTTGTTTATAGCGTATTTTCTTTTACAAGAACTGAAAGACTATTTGAGTGCTGATGAAGGTGGTTGTGTCGATAGGCAGTCATTAGTAACTTTTGCGTTAATCTTAGCTGTTAGCTGGGATGCTCTTTGGTCTGGTCCCGCTAAATCTGCACAGGTTGTTAATTGGCCAAATGAGTTAGTTTGGATTTCATTTATATTAGTAGGTTTTTTAGTTGCTCTGTGTGCCTATGCGGGTTTATTTCTGGCAAAAAGATTTAAAAGTGTGAGTGCTGAGTCTTCTATCTTTATAGTATTAGGGCTGTGGATACAATATTCAGTGATCGCGTATTTTGGCTTACTAGCTCTTTTACGTTATACATTGTCGGTAACTATCAATGACTGGCAAGTTTTTTTAATTTCGTCGGGAATAGTAGCAATAATGATGATGTTACTATTTATACGAAATCAAAAAATCTTACTCACTCAAAAAACTGTTACTTAACTATTTCATAACAAGGAATATAATCACCGTTGATTTTCATTCTTCCTTGGGCAGCCATGCTCGCTAATAGTTCATCCAGCGCATGCATGATTTCGTAATCACCATTGATCTGAAATACACCATGTTTTTTAACAGCCATAACGCCTTCTTCTTTCACGTTACCTGCAACAATACCAGAAAATGCGCGACGTAAATTAGCGGCAAGCTCATGAATAGGCATCGACTTAGAAATTTCTAGCGATGCCATATTTTTATGGGTTGGTTCAAAGGGTTGTTGGAAGCTTTTAGCAATGGTAATGCCCCAGTTGTAAAAGAAGGCATCATTGGTTGAGCGACGATATTCCAGTACATCAGCCAAACCGGATTTCATTTTTTGAGCCACTTTTGCTGGATCATCAATGACAATATCAAAACGTTTTTGTGCTTTTTTACCCAAAGTTAAACCAATAAAGTTATTCACTTGCTGAAAATATTCTGCGCTATTTGCAGGGCCTGTTAAGACAACAGGAAAAGGTATGTCCGCATTATCAGGGTGTAATAAAATTCCCAATAAATAAAGAATTTCTTCTAATGTACCTGGGCCACCAGGGAAAACGATAATGCCGTGAGATAAGCGAATAAAGCTTTCAAGACGTTTTTCTATATCGGGTAAAATAACCAATTCGTTAACAATAGGGTTGGGTGCTTCAGCGGCAATAATACCAGGCTCGGTAATACCGATATAGCGTCCAGTTTTAATGTGTTGCTTGGCATGACCAATAGCGGCGCCTTTCATTGGCCCCTTCATAGCTCCAGGGCCGCAGCCAGTGCCTACATCGAGACCTCGTAGCCCCAGTTCATAGCCAACTTCTTTAGTATATTCGTATTCATTGCGCGGAATTGAGTGGCCACCCCAGCAAACAACTAATCTTGGTAAATAGTTCGGCTGTAAAATATTGGCATTGCGTAAAATATGAAATGCGGCATTTGTTATGTCTTCGCTATTATTTAAATCAAAGCGTTGACTTTGAATTACTGAATCTTCGGTATAGAGAATATCTCGTAATACTGAAAATAAATGTTCACGAATACCTTTGATTATTTCGCCATCGACAAAGGCATGGGAAGGAGCCCCTGTCACATCTAAGGTAATGCCACGGTCTTCTTGATTAACTCGAATTTTAAAATCTTTAAATTGTTCAACGGTTGACAAATAATCATCTGAATTACTGCCGCAGTTTAATACGGCAAAAGCACAGCGTCGAAATAATTCGTAAGTATGGCTACTAACATCGCAGATTTGTGAAACTTCACGTTTTGATAAAACCCGTAAATTATGTTTTGGGTTTATGTGTGCGTTAATTGTATGCATATTAATTCCTTGTAAAAATAGCCTGCTTTTTATGCCCAGAGCTCAAGAGGGCCATAATGGCTGACTACCTTGATTATATCGGTACGGCTGACGATGCCTAATATTTGATGATTGTCGTCGATGATTGGCAGTGCGCCAAGGTCGTATTCATAAAGTATGCGAGTTGCTTGGCGAATGTCGGTATCAGGTGAAAAACAAAAAACACGCTTACTGGCGAACTGCATAATACTTTCATTGTTTATATTTTTCTGTACACCAGGTCCTTGTAAAATATCACGCTCAGAAAGCATAGCTAAAACAAGATTATTTTCATCGATAATAGGAATGTGGTGAAAGCCATGATGTTGAAAAAGCTGCCAAGCATCCGCAACATTTGCGTCGGCGGTTAGTGTGATTATTTGATCAGACATAATTTCAGCGAGCAATGAAACCCTGCTAGGGTTCTTTTGTGCTTGTCGCTGCTTCATTAAATTATAGGGATCGTCTCTTTGGCTAGCAGAGATACTATCAGCAGGATGAATTGGCGTATCAGAAGAAAATTGATGGTACTGATCAATGGCAACCGAGCTTTTGGTCGCTTGAGTTTTAACCGTACCGCGGCGCTTAGTATTTTGCGGCGTTATAACTCGTCTTCCCATTTCTACAACGATCAGTGCCAACTTGATCTCCAATTATTAAGCTGCATGTTAAAGATATACAAATCACTACTTTCTTCATAAGAGCACTATCTATATTCTAGTGCAAGTTTAATGGCTAGCATTATTGTTGAGTCTAGTAGAAATAGTGTATTTAGAGCGTATCGAGTAATAAATGGAACAAGTGTATAGATTAACCATATCCTGCCCAGATCGTGTAGGAATTGTTGCTAAAGTTGGAGAGTTTGTCTCCTCTCAAGGTGGTTGGATTGTTGAAGCCAACCACTATGCCGATCCCGTTAGTGGTTGGTTCTTTATGCGTCATTGCATTAAAGCCAGTTCATTACCTTTTGGCTTAGCCGAGTTCAAAGAAAAGTTTGCTCCCATCGCGCAAGAATTCGAAATGGATTGGCAAATTAACGATAGCGCACAAGCGAAAAAAATCATTTTAATGGCCAGTAAAGAAAGCCATTGTTTAAGTGACTTATTGCACCGCGTTCACAGCAAAGAATTATTCTGTGATATTCCTTGTGTGATCTCCAATCATGATGACCTACGTTCTATGGTTGAGTGGCATGGCATTCCTTTTTTCCATGTACCAGTCGATAAGACAAACAAACAAGAACACTTTGATCGCGTGAATAGCATCATCGCTGAACACAAAGCCGATAGCATTGTGCTTGCACGTTATATGCAAATCCTTCCTGCTGAAACGTGTCAGAAATATGCAGGGCAGGTAATTAATATTCACCATAGCTTCTTGCCGTCGTTTGCTGGGGCGAAGCCTTACCATCAGGCAGCTGAACGTGGGGTTAAGTTAATCGGAGCGACTTGTCACTATGTGACTGAAGAATTAGATGCGGGGCCGATTATCGACCAAGACGTAATGCGTATTAGCCATAGAGACAGCATTGAAGATACCGTGCGCTTAGGCAAAGACGTAGAAAAACGAGTTTTGGCGCGCGGCGTTAGAAGCCACGTAGAAGATCGAGTGCTTCTTCATGGAAACAAGACAATCGTTTTCTAGCTTTGTCTTTCCTCCGTGTGCTCGGTGCCTCGGTGGTGAGCTTTCTTTTAAGAGTACCAACCTTTGAGTTAGTTACGAGAAAATAATATTCACCACCGAGGCACAGAGCGCTGCGCTTCACAGAGGAAAGAATAAAAAGATAAGATCTAGAAACGAAAAACGGAGCTAATAAGCTCCGTTTTTTCTTGAAAGAAGATAAGTCTTAGGACCTATTTCTTCGGCTTTACAGTTTGAGTCTTACTTGTTGTGGTAAGACAATGCAGTATCAACTTCATCAGCTGAACCCATAACAACAGAAACACGCTGGTGAATATCAGTCGGTGTTACTTCCATGATTGGCGCGTGTGCAGTACTGGCTTTACCACCGGCTTGCTCGATCAGCATGCTCATTGGGTTGCCTTCGTACATTAAACGTAGCTTGCCTGGCTTAGAAGGATCGCGTTTATCGTATGGGTACATGAAGATACCGCCACGAGTCAGAATACGGTGAACTTCAGCAACCATAGCCGCAACCCAGCGCATGTTATAACGCTTACCTAAAGGACCTTCTTCGCCTTGCAGTAAATCCGCTACGTATTCTTGCATTTCTGGTAACCAAAAACGCTGGTTAGACATGTTGATCGCGAATTCTTGAGTTTGTGCAGGAATCTGAACGTTTTCGCGCAATAGCAAAAACTGACCGTCTTTAGGATCCATAGTGAAAGAGTGAACACCTTCACCTGTGGTAAACATCAATAATGTAGATGGACCATAAAGAACATAACCAGCAGCAACTTGCTCAGTGCCTGCTTGCAAGTAAGCATCGGCTTTAGAAGCATCAGCATCTTTTGTTGTTTTCAAAACAGAAAAGATAGTACCAACAGTAACGTTTACATCGATGTTAGAAGAACCATCTAACGGATCAAATAATACTAGGTATTCGCCATCTTCATTACAGGCAACTGGGAAGTCTTCTTCTTCGCTCGCCATACCTTTAACCATGCTCATGCTGGCTAACTGGTCTTTGATGATGTCGTTAGAGATAACGTCTAACTTCTTCTGCGTTTCACCTTGAACGTTTTCTTCGCCAGCACAGCCTAAAACACCTGCCAATGCGCCTTGTTGTAGCTTGTTAGAAATATCGACACAAGAAGTCATAAGACCATTAAGGATGGCAGTAATATCGCTAGGAGTATTACGTGCTTGCAGGAAAGAAGGCAAAGATTGCATATCGATTCTCGAAAGTGATTAGACGAATGAAGACGTGAATATTAAAAAAGTGCTGCATCTTACCTGAAATCGGCTGCGGTTTGAATGCCTAAAGATTGAACAATGGCTTGAGGCAAGTATAAGCTGACAAATACTTGATTATACTCAGGCGAAAGCATTGAAGGCGATGGTAGCGTATGACCCCAGTCACTAGCGAGGAAAGGCAAGAGCAAGTACACTAGCGAGATACGATTTTTGTGGTAATTAGGCATGCATCTTCATATTTTAGGCATCTGTGGCACCTTTATGGGCAGCCTTGCTCAGCTAGCGAAAGCTCAGGGGCATAAAGTGACCGGCTCGGACCAGGGGATTTATCCACCGATGAGCGATCAGCTCGCATTGGCAGGCATTGAAGTGATTGCCGGTTTTGACCCTGCTCAGCTCGATCCTGCGCCAGATTATGTGATTATTGGCAATGCTATGAGTCGTGGTAACCCTGCTGTTGAATACGTACTTGATCGCGGCTTGCCTTATATCTCTGGGCCTGACTGGATGGGTAAGTACTTACTTGCAGATAAGTGGGTAATGGCCGTTTCGGGTACTCATGGTAAAACCACGACGGCGAGTATGCTGGCTTGGCTACTAGAATACGGCGGCATGAATCCTAGTTATTTGATTGGCGGCGTACCAGAAAACTTCGCTACTTCAGCGCGCCTTACCGATTCCAATTTTTTCATCATCGAAGCAGACGAATACGATACAGCCTTCTTTGATAAACGTTCTAAATTCGTTCATTACCACCCAAGAACGCTAGTGATGAACAACCTCGAATTTGACCATGCGGATATCTTTGATGATCTCGCCGCAATCGAGCGCCAGTTTCACCACCTAGTAAGAACCGTTCCTTCTACTGGGCAAATAATTTTTCCGAGTGATAATGAAGCACTGCAACGAGTAATCGCGCAGGGTTGTTGGAGTGAGCAAGCGCACATTCAGCCTGATAAGAGGCAACCTGATAAAAGTCATCCCGAAGGTTGGGCAGTTGAAGCAATATTAGCCGACTGCAGTCAGTTCAATGTTTTCCATCAAGGCACGCAAGTTGCGACAGTGACTTGGGCTTTGAATGGCGAACATAATATGTATAACGCTTTGGCGGCGATGATTGCTGCACGTCATGTCGGTATAGAGCCTCATACTGCGGCACAAGCGCTGGCAGAATTTCAATCGGTTAAACGTCGTATGGAGCTGGTAGGGGAAGTTGGCTCAGAGGGTAAAACAGTACGCATCTTTGATGATTTTGCGCACCACCCAACGGCGATTAAATTGACCCTATCGGGGGCGAAAGCGAATCAAACGGTACAGAAACGCAGTGGACGATTAATTGCTGTGTTAGAACCGAGATCTAATACCATGAAATTAGGTGAGCATAAGGCTAAACTTGCCGCCAGCGTAGAAGATGCCGATGCAAGTTATTGGTTAGAGCCAGAAGGCTTATCTTGGTCATTAACCGAAGCAGTTTCTGGTATGAAGCAGCAAACCGTTTGCCACACGGTTGAAGCATTGGAAGAACGCTTATTGGCTGATATCCAAGCGGGGGATGATTTAGTCATTATGTCGAATGGTAGTTTCTCTGGCTTGCATCGCTCTTTACTCACTAAGCTGCAAGAAAAAGAGCTAGAATTGTCATGAGTTCAAATACCTGTGTAGCAGCGAATGTTTGTGTAGCAATAACGGGCGCCTCAGGTTCGCCTTATGCGATGCGCTTAATCGAAGTTTTGTTAGCATCGAACTGCACTGTTTCAGTTATTATTTCAAAAGCGGCGCAGCTCGTCATGGCGACGGAAACTGAATTTAAAATACCTGGTCAAGTGCGTGGCCAAACTGAATATCTTCGACAACATTTCAATGCTAGTGAAGATCAGCTGAAAATCTATGGTCGCGAAGACTGGATGTCTCCTTGGGCATCAGGTTCGGGTCGTAATGGCGCGATGGTTATTTGTCCTTGCAGTACGGGTACGTTATCGGCGGTAGCAACAGGTGCCAGTAATAACCTGATTGAACGCGCTGCAGATGTTGCTTTAAAAGAGCGCCGACAATTAATTTTAGTGCCTAGAGAAACGCCGTTCTCGACCCTGCATTTACAAAATATGCTAACGCTAAGCCAAATGGGCGCAGTTATTTTACCTGCCAGTCCTGGGTTTTATCGTCAGCCAGAAAAAATAGAAGACCTCGTCGACTTTGTCGTTGCGCGTATTCTTAATCAATTGGATATAGAGCACGACTTGTTACCGCGTTGGGGCGAGTAATTAATTAGATTTAATTAACCTTGTTAGAAATTAACCGTTTTAAACATTAATAGTTTTGGAAGTAGTATGAGCAAAGTAGAAAAACGTATATCGAAAGATGGCGATAAAGTTACCCACATAATCATGGGCCTTGTGGCTGGTATTATTCTCTCTGTGGTATCGCTGGAATATTATGGCTATTTGCGTCATTCGAAAGAAGCGGATTCAGCGATGATTGAAGACTTTAGATTGCTAACGCTTAAGCCTGGTTATGACGTAAAAACATCATCAAAACCTTCAGGTAAAACAGCTTTTTGTTCTGGTGGCAGTTTATTGATGAGAGCGGATAAGACCCCGGGGGTTTCAGGTATCTTAGTTGATAAGAAAAGCAGAATAATTAACTGCGATAATAAAAAAATGAAATAACGCATGTGATAAAACTGTCGATGAAGCGCTGTTCAAAAGTATAACAATTAGAAAGACCAGACTTGAAGTAGCTTAATATGAAATCACCACATTTAATCTTATTGGGAAGCGCTTTTATAATAGCGCTAAGTGGAAGCCAGCTGGCTTCTGCTGACATCGCAGATATGGACAACGACGGTATCGCAGATAATGTCGATACCGATCGTGATGGCGATGGCCTTTCTAATTTTATGGAAAATGCCAGTGGCACGGATCCAGATGTTGCCGATCAATTTGATTTGGATGACGACGGCATTCCCGACGCTATCGATTCAGATACCGACGGTGATGGCGTAGTCGATAAAAATGATGACTTCCCGCGAGACCCTAACGGCATTCGCGATACCGACGGTGATGGCGTACCAGACCTCCGAGATAAAGACATCGACGGTGATTTAATTAGTAACGAGTATGAGCGGCAGTTGGGTTATGAAGCTTATAATAATAACAGTACTCCTGTTGACCGCGACCATGATGGCATCCCCGATATCCTTGATAGCGATATGGATAATGATGGTTACGAAAATGCCAAAGATGATTTCCCCTTATTAGCGTCAGAATGGAGCGATCTTGATAGTGACGGTATTGGCGATAATAGCGATCCAGATTGGGATGGTGATGGCATCAGTAATGAGTGGGAGCAGCAGCTGAGTTACGACCCACGAGATGGCAGCAGTTTTCCTATCGACCTTGATGGCGATGGTATACCCGACAAGGAAGATGACGACCGTGATGGTGACGGCGTTGCAGATAAAGATGATTTATACCCAGATGACTCAAAAGATTGGGCAGACATGGATGGTGATGGTCTACCGGATAACCAAGATCAGGATACCGATGGTGATGGTATTCCTAATGTTTTTGAATTACACCTAGGCACCGATCCTTTAAATGCCAGCAGCTTACCAAAAGACAGTGATGGCGATTCAATGCCAGACTCGTTTGATACCGACCGTGATGGAGATGGTTTCGCCAATAACCTCGACTTATTCCCTGACGATGGTAGTGAGTGGGGAGATCTTGATGGCGATGGTATCGGTGATAATGTCGATAAAGACAGAGATAATGATGGCTTTTCTAATGCCGACGAGCTGCTAGCGAATACCAGCGACAGAGATACCACAGACTTTCCTGATGATTTAGATAAAGACGGCATAGCCGATGTCGTTGATGAGGATATCGATGGTGATGGTCATTTAAATAATGCCGATCTATTTCCTTACAATGAGAAAGATTGGCTTGATTTAGACGGTGATGGTATTGGTGATAATGCCGATGGTGACCGTGATGGCGATGGTATCAATAACGATTACGAATTGCGCTTAGGCTTTGATCCAGCTTCGATGAAAAGTGTTCCGGCTGATCTCGATAACGATGCTATTCCCGATAGTATCGATAATGATATCGACGGTGATTTCATTGCCAATGCCTTGGACGTTTTTCCACTGGATAAAAATGAATGGCTCGACCACGATGCCGATGGGCAAGGTGATAATAGCGACCTTGATCGTGATGGCGATAATATTAGTAATGAATACGAAAAAATCTTAGGCACTAACGACCTAAATGCCCAAGACAAACCAGCAGATCTTGATGGCGACGGCATACCCGATAGCTTAGATGATAATCGTGATGGCGATGACTATTTGAATAGCGACGATGCTTTCCCTGATAATAAAGCAGAGTGGGCTGACATGGACAGTGATGGCCGTGGGGATAATTCAGATCTCGATATTGATGGTGATAACATCAGTAACAAGTTTGAGATTCAGCTCGGCTTTAATCAACTGGATGCCAGCTCGACTCCAGCAGATATGGATAACGACAACATTCCAGATGCGCTAGATAGCGATAAAGATGGTGATGATGTCGCCAATAATCAAGACAAATTCCCTAGCGACAGCACTGAGTGGGCGGATATGGATGGCGATGGTATTGGCGATAATTCAGATTTAGACCGCGATGGTGATCGTATCAGTAACGATCATGAACTTGCACTTAAAACAGACCCTAATGATGCTAACTCAACACCAGCCGACATGGATGGTGATAAAATTCCTAATCAGTTAGATGACGATCGTGATGGTGATAATGTCGCTAATAATGACGATATCTTCCCTGATGATAAAAAGGAATGGGCCGACTTAGATAAGGATGGCACTGGGGATAATAGCGATAAAGACCGCGATGGCGATAATTACAATAATCGTTATGAAGTAGTCGAGGGTACTGATCCTTCTGATATAACCAGCTTCCCAGATAAGCTAAAGCCAGAAGTAGAGCAGGCGACCTGGCAGGATGACAATACTCTGGTCGGCATGGCATTTGATGATGGCATGGGAGTCGAAAAGATTTGGCTGCAAGATGATTCGGGTAATCAGTGGGACGGTAAGTTCTTATACATGAGTCACTTTAAAATCGAGCTAGATAGTCAGGTTGAGGGTAAATTAACCCTAATGTTATTAGACAAGGCGGGCAATCGAACTCAGCAGGAAATAAGCCCGAGCCATGCTAGTGCAGAATAATATAACGAATGTTCTGCAAAAGAATTAAAGCTGGCTATAGTTAAGTTTAAGGAAGAACACTGCACCCTAGTGGGCGCGCATCGAAAGGTGTCGCGCTTTTTTATTGCCTGTCTTTTGGGTTTGTTTCCCTCATTTGTTTTATAAGCCTGAAGCAGGATATACTCAGGACACATAATAATAACAAATACTCGGTACTAGCGCTTACTACCGCTTAGTACCGCAGTCAGTGCAATAGGTCTATCCAGCATGGAAAATATCAGCGAAATCAATACCGCGACCGATACGTCACGCATTAGCATCAGTGCTCATTACACAGGTTATATCTGGTATAAAAATGGCCTTTCTCATCAGCAGTTCGTTACACCTATGGGCCGCGCCGCTTATTGGGCATTAAAACCGATGAATGGTTTTATGCAATTGATGGTGGGTGCGAGCATTGATACCTTTTTATTGCAGCGCCATTTTGTTTTAGATCATTTGGTTGAGCAGGCGATAGCAGAAGGTTATGAACAGGTGGTTGAATTAGCAGCAGGGCTTTCTTCCCGTGGTTATTTGATCAAACAGGCCCATCCTGATGTGCATTATGTAGAGGGTGACTTACCGGGTATGTCGGCGCGCAAAGCTGAGCTATTAGATAAGTTGGGTCGTCAGTCTGGGCACATCACTCAGCCGTGTAATATCCTCGATGAAAGTGGTTTCCAATCGATAGAGACTTTATTAGCAGGTTTGGATAAATCTAAGAAGACGTTAATCATCACTGAAGGATTGGTTAATTATTTTGATTTAGAGACTATTCGCAAAGTATGGTCGCGCATGGCGGTGGCGATGAAAGGTTTTCCGCAGGCGCGTTATATTACTGAGGTCTATCCTAAATTAGAGCAACATCCTTCGTATCGGTATGTGAAAGTTGCGCAGAAAGTCGTTGGTTTTTTCACTCAGGGTGAATATCCACTGCATTATAATTCTAATGAAGCGATGCAGCAGGGTTTCTTAGAAGATGGCTTTGCTAGCGTCAGTGTCACTGCACCGGAAGATTATTACGACAAGCTCGATATGCCCACCAGTTCGCGCCAAAGCTTAGTTCGCTTGGTTGTGGCTGACGTTTGATCTTTTAAAGCAAAAGCACAAGCAAGATCAAAAGATTCTTGTTTGATCGTGATCTGCTTGCGCTCAGCATGAGGCTTGTCCTTGTGCGGCACGCCGTGAACCCATCCATGGGGGCTCAACGATCGCATCCCTGCGATCGGATGGCCTTCAACGACAATCCTCATGCTTCACCGCAGCTCACTACACCTCTAGAAATTTTAGATGGCTTTGCTTCGTTCAAATAAAAAACAATTTACTGACCTAAACCTAAACCTAAACCTAAACCTAAACCTAAACCTAAACCTAAAGCCGTCATACCTTTGTATTTATAAAGACTAAAATCTGGATTGCTATTAGTGGCAGTGTATTAGGTAGTTTGTTTTAGGGGCGTTCACGCCGCAGGGATGCGGGGGCCGAGGCTACAGGGAAAGGGAGGTACGACCGAAGTATTCACGCCGCACCCTAAAAGGAACTACCTAATACGATGCGAGCCAAACATTAGAATCACGGCGTTGCAGAATAATAAAAACACTCAATTAAACAGTCATTAAAATAGCTACCCAAACAACTCATTGCTCAGAAAACGCTGCCAACTGCAGTGCAGTTTTCTGCTGCTTAGTTAAGCTTTGCAATAAACGCTTCTGCAATTCTTGCGCAGTTTCACCGGTTGACCAAGTAGCAGCGCTGGTGGATAAACTCAGCTCTGCAACAGGGTCCCACGATAGCTGTTCAAGGTTACGCTTAATGCGCTCCATCAAAACAATCGCGCCATCGTTAGGACAATGAGGAAGTAATAGAATAAATAAATCCTCTTCCAAGCGGAAAATCTCATCTCCCGCACGAATAACATTACGTGAGCGCTCAGTGAATAAGGCTAAAAACTGATGAATAGAACGGCGGCCATGAATGTCCATCATCTGATGGTAATCATCAATGGTTAACGCAATCAAACTAATAGGATCTTGAGTATTTTCGCTGCGGCTGATTTCGCGATCCAGAGTATGATAAAAATGGCGTTTATTATAAGCACCACTGACTTGATCGGCTAATGCCAAGCGGCGTAACGACTTTTGCTTAATCTGAGTTAGATAAGCATAACAAAACGCTGAACCCAAAAATAAACAATAATTAATACCTGCTCGTAAGCCTTCCTGCCAACCAAATTCATTCCACATCATCAGCGTAGTAATGCCCGCAACGACAAGATTAATGATTGTGGCATTTAGGATTGGTAAGCAAAAGAAACTAAACAATGGCAGCGCGTATAAATAATGAGTCATCAACTCGGGGTAATCGAGTAACTGATACAGAGCCAGCAAAGAGAGTACCGCAATCAAAATATGATGAACCCAAAGAGAAGGCGTACGATCACGATTGATATATAGATAAACAGCGCTGAATAAAAATGCCGGCACACCAATGGCATTGGATAAAACCAAAGGAAATAATCCCTGGCGATATTGATCAACCATAAGAATACAAATAGCAAAAGCGGCTAGGGTATATAAAATAATCTGAATGCGTAATGTTAGTTGTTGTTGAAGCATTAGTTAGACTCCTCAAATTGAGCAGTCGCACGCTTTAACAAACTATAACTGTCATCTTCAGGGCGATAAATTGCCATCTTAATTATAAATTTATTCTGGGACGCATAACGGCTTTTGCTGATTTGTGACAGTAAATTTTCACACAGCTCTTCACCGTCTTCAGGTGAACTATTCGGTAGTAATATAACAAAATCATCGGTATTTAAACGGTAACAGGTGTCGTATTCACGAATGTTCTTTTGCAGTCTATGGCCCGCATTAGCGATGCGATTCTCATACTCTTCTGTTTTTAATTGCTGCCAGGTTGCGGGTAGGCGAATCGTCATCAATACCATACCAATACGTTGACGGTCGGCGCGGGTAATCTCTTTACCCATATTGTGATGAAATTGATGCTCGTTATAAACCTGAGTCAAAGGATCGGTATTGATCAGGTTCGATAGCATCATATTACTGCGCTCATTTACTAATGCGTAAACGAGGGAAAAGGCATAACAGGCAGCGTAGGTGAACAATAGCTGTAGGCGTACATAGCTATCAAAATTGTTTAACACAACCAGAAAGATAACAGCGCTATACGTTAGGGTAATGTAATTTGCTACGTTAAACGGGAATAAAAAGAAAACATAAATAGGAAAGAAATAAACCCATTGGGCAACATAGGTTTCTTGCTGCATACCAAAAATAGTGAAAAACCCTAGCAAAATAGTCAGTGCCCACTCTACATAAGGCGCTGTTCTTTTTTTACGGCGTAATAATAAATAGCCCGCATAAACAACTAACAGCGCACTGAAACTGGCAGCCACTAAGGCGAATTCACGCTCTTCTTTTAAATAATCGAGCACAGCAATAATGCTCAGTGCGAAAGCGGCTAATAGGCAATAAACGACTTTGACTTGTAAGGCGATAACTTGCTGAAGGGCTGGTTTTTCCATAAACGACAATAAACAACTTATTAAAGGTAATTTTTCCCTAAGTGTAGATGGAAATAGAGTGGATGAACAAACCTTTCCTTCACTGTATACTGAAGGTCATAAAATTAGTCCACATATAAAGAGTCTGATGATGGAAATTCAACAATACATGCAAACCTTAGGTCAGCAAGCGCGCCAAGCGTCTCGAGCGATGGCTCGTGCGACCACTGGGATTAAAAACCAAGCATTATTGAATATAGCTGCGCAAATCGAAGTTAACCGCGAGCTACTAAAGCAAGCCAATGCCAAAGACATGTCTCGCGGCGAAGAAAGCGGCCTCGACGCGGCATTACTAGATCGCCTTGAATTAACCGATGGCCGTATCGATACCATGCTAGAAGGTTTAAGGCAGGTTGCTGGTCTTGCTGATCCTGTTGGTGGTATCACTGATTTGAACTACCGCCCAAGTGGTATTCAAGTCGGTAAAATGCGTGTACCGCTAGGCGTAATCGGCATCATCTATGAGTCACGCCCTAACGTAACCATCGAAGCGGCAAGCTTATGTTTAAAATCAGGTAACGCAACGATTTTACGTGGCGGTTCAGAAGCCATCGAATCAAACCAAGCCTTGGCTAAGTGCATTGCCAGTGGCCTTGAAGAAGCGGGCTTGCCAGCACAAGCAGTGCAAGTGATCGAAACGACTGACCGCGCTGCGGTCGGTGAAATGATTACTATGCCTGAATATGTCGACGTCATCGTCCCTCGCGGTGGCAAAGGCTTAATCGAACGTATTAGTCGTGATGCCAAAGTGACTGTCATTAAGCACCTCGATGGTATTTGCCACGTTTACATCGATGACCAAGCTGATTTGGCGAAAGCGACCAATATCGCGATCAATTCGAAAACCCATCGCTATGGCACCTGCAATACCATGGAGACCTTATTGGTTCACCAGGATATTGCCGAAGCAATTTTACCTGACCTAGCGTCTGCTTATACCGCAATTGGTGTTGAGCTACGCGGTTGTGAAAAAACCATGGCGATCTTGCCAGTTGCCGTTGCGGCAACCGCAGAAGATTGGGATACCGAATATCTAGCGCCTATTTTAGCGATTAAAATTGTGGCTGATTTAGATGAAGCAATTGACCATATCAATGCTCATGGCTCACACCATACCGATACCATTGTTAGTGAAAACTATACTAAGTCGCGTCGTTTCTTAGTTGAAGTAGATTCAAGCTCGGTAATGATCAACGCATCAACCCGTTTTGCTGATGGCTTTGAATATGGCCTAGGGGCTGAGATTGGTATTTCTACCGATAAGATTCACGCTCGTGGCCCAGTTGGGCTTGATGGTTTAACATCGCAAAAGTACGTCGTACTGGGTGATGGCGAAATTCGTAAATAGCTAATTAACCCAAACTGTCTGCAAGTTGCGTTAATAGGTGTTTGTGGAGCAAATGTGGGAGCCATGGAGCGTAGCGGCGCGAATACCTGCAGCGACAGGGCGAGCTCAAGGCTACATGGAGCGCTAGCGCTGTGAATACTTGGAACAGCTGGTATTCACGCCGTTTTGTGGAATAAATATCTATTCATGCGACTCGATACACTGATTAATGAACCCATCTAGATGAAACACATAGCGTTATTAGGCGGCACCTTCGACCCCATTCACATCGGCCATTTACGCATGGCGGTAGAATTGCGTCTGGCAGGTTTTGATGAGGTTCGCCTTATACCTAATAACGTGCCGCCGCATCGTGAGCAGCCAAAAGCCTCTGCCCAGCAGCGCTTAGCCATGGTGCAATTAGCGTGTAGTCAGTTAGAACAACAAGGCATGACAGGTATCGTTACCGACGATATCGAACTCAAGCGAGATCAGCCTAGCTACAGCGTGGCAACGCTTGAATTATTAAGACAGCAGTTACCAAAAGATACCGCATTAAGCTGGGTTATAGGCGATGATGCTTGGCAATCACTCCACAGCTGGCATCGAATTGACGAGTTTTTAGCCCTAGCAAACCTAGTAATTATCAACCGAGGTCACGAAAATCAGTTCTCGGCCGATACATTACAAGGCCAATGGCTGAAACAACACGGCATTGAGCTGGATAATTTGTTAGAATGCAGAAATGGAAAGCTAATTCGCCTCAATTGGCGCTTATTAGATGTATCCGCGACTTATTTGCGCAGCTTGTTAGCGCAAGGCCAAGGGGCTCAATTATTGGCTCCCGATGTGGTCTTAAATTACATAGCAGAATACCAACTTTATCAACTTGACCGAAAGCCATAGCGAAGACTCAATGCAAACTGAAGAAATTAAAAAATTAGTTATCAACGCCCTAGAAGACCTTAAGGCCAAAGACATCACTGTAATTGATGTAAAAGACCGTTCTTCGGTAACTGATTACATGATCTTAGCGACTGGTACCTCTAAAAAGCACGCCCAAGCCGTATGTGATAACGCATCGATGGAAGCCAAAGCGAATGGTCTAAAGCCATTAGGTGCTGAAGGTCGTGATTCATCTGATTGGATGTTGCTTGATTTGGGCGATGTTATCGTTCACGTCATGACCGAACAAGCGCGTCACTTCTACGACCTAGAACGCCTTTGGGGCGAGCCTAGCGAAAGTGCTGAGCAAGACGCAGAATAATTCATAACCTAGCTCATTAGAGAATAGAAATATGAAACTGCGTTTATTAGCGGTCGGTCAAAAAATGCCTTCATGGGTAGAGCAAGGCTATAAAGAATATGCCAAGCGCCTACCTTCCGACTGCTGCCTAGAGCTGGTGGAATTAGCCAGTGGGCATCGAGGTAAAAGTACCTCGGTTGCCAAGGTAAAACAGCAAGAAGGCGAAATGCTATTAAAAGCGATTAAACCGCAAGAATGGGTGGTTGCTTTAGATGTAAAAGGTAAGCCGTGGAGTACCGAACAGCTGAGCGATCAGTTAGCCAACTGGCGAATGGATGGTAAAGACATCTGTTTATTAATCGGTGGCCCAGACGGTATGAGCGATGAAGTAATGGCGCGCGCCAACCAACGTTGGTCATTATCAAATTTAACCTTGCCACATCCCCTCGTCCGTATTGTAATGGCAGAGCAGGTTTATCGTGCTTGGACGATACTGCAAAATCATCCGTATCATAAATAGCCGTTTTGAATACAATAATAACTATTTAAAATAATAACTGTTCATACAATAACTAAGCGAGAGTCATTCAATGTGGGGTCATTCGTTCAGGGATAGAATGGCGGAACAAAAATTGTTTCGCAGTCGCGCTATCTTCATGACGGTTTTTATCTTCGCATTGCTGTGTGTACTGGCCGGCCGCATGGCCTACCTGCAAGTCGTTCTGCACGAAAAATATCAAGATCTATCCGAAAACAATCGCATTCAACTACGCCCTGTCGCCCCCAACCGTGGATTAATCTACGATCGTAACGGCATTTTATTAGCCGAAAACATCCCAAGCTATAGCTTAACTCTCGTCAAAGAGCGGGTTAACGACGTTGATGAAACCCTTGCCTATTTAAAAACCCTTATCGACATTAGCGAACGCGATGAAGCTCAATTTCGCAAGCGCTTAAAACAGAACCGCCGCCCATACCAAGCGATTGCGGTTAAACATAAGCTAGACGAAAAAGAAATTGCCCAAGTAATGGTAAATCGTTATTACCTACCAGGGATTGATGTTGAAGCCCGCTTGGTTCGACATTACCCAGAAGGGGATAGTGGCGTACACGCCCTTGGGTATGTGGGTCGCATCAATGAAAAAGAAGCCGAGCGTTTAGATAGAAAACAATACAGTGCGACGAAACACGTCGGCAAACTGGGTATTGAAAAGCATTATGAAAAAGAACTGCATGGTCAGGTGGGCTATCAAAAAGTTGAAACCAATGCTCGAGGTCGAATATTAAGAGTCATTGAACAAGAAGACCCCATTCCTGGGGAGGACCTAGTTTTACACCTTGATCAAAGATTACAGCAAGCCGCAGAAGATGCGATGAAAGGTTATCGTGGTGCCGTCGTAGCCATCGATGTCGCTAATGGCGGTATTCTTACCCAATACAGTAATCCAAGTTACGACCCCAACTCTTTTGTCACCGGCATTTCTCATAGCGAATATTCCGGGTTGAAAAACGACCTAGACTTGCCGCTGTTTAATCGTGCCATACGTGGCCAATATCCTCCGGCTTCAACCCTAAAGCCTTTTCTAGGCTTATCTTTTTTAGAGGCTAATGCGGTTACTTGGCAGGATGAAATCGATGATAAGGGCTGGTACCGATTGGAAAATGATGAGCGCTTATATCGCGACTGGAAGCGTAAAGGACATGGGAAGGTAGACCTTCATGATGCCATGGTGGAGTCTTGTGATACCTATTTTTATGACGCAGCATTTAGAACCACAGTCGATAAAATTTCCCCATTTTTAGCACAATTCGGTTTCGGCCGGAATATGACTTTAGATGTACCCAACGCATTACCGGGTTTATTACCGAGCCGTGAATGGAAAAAGGAAAAGCGCCGTCGCTCATGGTATGCCGGAGATACCATCAACCTAGGCATTGGCCAAGGCTTTATGCTAGTAACGCCGATGCAGCTGGCCACGGCGACTGCAATTTTGGCGAGTAAAGGCGAGTGGCATACCCCGCGCTTAATGGCCAGCCTGGGGAGTCGGCCGCCAGAAATAGACAGTAAAAAATTGGCCAATATTGTATTGAAAGATGATAGGAATTGGGAAAAAATGTTTACGGCTATGGAAGCGGTTATTAGTAGTCCTCGAGGCACGGCGCGCAGCTTACGCCGTAACTTAAGCTTTAAAATGGCAGCAAAAACCGGTACTGCTCAGGTAGTGAGTATTGCCCAGCATGAAGAATACGATTCTGAAACCTTGGCAGAGCGAAATCGTGACCATGCATTATTTATAGCCTTTGCCCCAGTAGAAAACCCCTCTATTGCCATCGCCGTAATTATTGAAAATGGTGAATCGGCAGGTCGTACAGCCGGTCCTGTTGCGAAAGCCGTGCTACAAGAATATCTGTTGGGAGCGCAAGGCTAATGGCAGGTACTGATTTTAGTCGCCAAATGGGCGGTGGCCAAGAAGATAGCGGATTTACCCGCAGTAAGCTTTTTTTCGCCCGCTTTCACATCGACCTTACTTTATTTTTATTGTTGTTATTATTGTGTGGTAGTGGCTTATTAATTTTATACAGCGCCAGTGGACAGGCTGGTGAAATGGTACAGAAACAAGCCATGCACTACCTTATTGGCTTTATTGTATTGTTAGTCGCAGCACAGATACCACCGCGGCTGTATACCCTATTGGCACCTTGGGCTTACCTTGCTGGGGTTATCGCATTGGTCGGTGTGCTTGTCTTGGGAGTTTCAGGAAAAGGCGCCCAGCGTTGGTTAGCATTGCCTGGTTTACCTCGTTTCCAACCCTCAGAGTTAATGAAGTTAGCACTACCTTTATTGATTGCTTGGTATATGTCGAGTAAAAGTACGCCGCCTAAGTTAATCACCCTGGCGAAAGCCCTTATATTGATTGCGATACCTCTCGTGCTTATTCTAAAGCAGCCTGATTTGGGCACCTCCATCTTAATTGCCGCATCTGGCATCCTCGTTTTATTTTTTGCGGGCATGCCTTGGTGGTTAATTTTTTCGATGATCAGCATCGTTGCCGCTTGCGCACCGCTGATGTGGTTCTTTGTGATGCATGCTTATCAAAAGCAAAGAGTACTTACATTCTTAAACCCAGAAAGTGATCCTTTAGGCTCGGGTTGGAATATTATTCAATCAAAAACAGCAATTGGTTCTGGTGGAATTGAAGGAAAAGGCTGGATGCAGGGAACTCAATCGCAATTAGAGTTTCTACCAGAGAGTCATACTGATTTTATTATCGCCGTATTGGCAGAAGAATTAGGCTTGATTGGCGTAATGTTATTATTAGTGGTGTATTTTTTAATAATACTACGGGGCTTATATATGGCGACTCAATGTTCGTCATTATTTGGTCGCTTATTATCGGGTAGTTTAATTATTACCTTCTTTATTTATGTTTTTGTGAACATAGGTATGGTTAGTGGGTTATTGCCAGTGGTCGGAGTGCCGTTACCTCTGGTAAGCTGGGGCGGTACATCAGTAGTCAGCTTGTTAGCGGGCTTTGGTATTATGATGTCCATGTATACCCATGATATTAAATAAGTGTGAAAAGAAAAGTAAAACGAATAGGGCTTGTTGTATTTAGCCGTCATTATTGAAGAAATAATTGTTATCAAGTTACATCGACATTAGGGAAGTTATTGTGAAAAAAATTGCATTTTACGTCACGACTTGCGCCGCATTAATGGCAGCGCAGGTGACCAACGCGGGTTACGACCAGCATGAAAGATTTGATGAGTTCGCTAAAGAACTAGAAGCAGAACATGGCATATCTGCAAAACAAACCGCTACCTGGTTGAAAGACGCAGAGCGTTTAGAATCGGTATTGGAAGCGATTGCTCGACCTGCAGAAAAAACCAAAACCTGGGCTGATTACCAAAAAATCTTCCTAACCGAAAAGCGCATTAGCCAAGGTAAGCAATTCATCATAGATAATGCTGAATTGTTAGAGAAAGCAGAAAAAGAATTTGGTGTACCAAAAGAAATCATCGCCTCCATTATTGGTGTTGAAACCTATTATGGTCAGCGCCAAGGCAGCTATCGCGTATTAGATTCTTTATCGACACTCGCCTTTGATTACCCAAAACGTTCATTATTTTGGCGCGAGCTAAAAGAATTCTTCGTAATGAGCCAAGAGCAAGGTATTGAACCGGGTGATGTTAAGGGTTCTTATGCGGGTGCGATGGGCTATGGCCAGTTTATTCCTAGCAGCTACCGTCACTATGCTATTGATTATGACGGTGATGGCAAAAAAGACTTATGGACCAACAAAGCCGATGCGATTGGCAGTGTTGCCAACTACTTTAAACGCCACGGCTGGAAAAAAGACCAAGCGGTTACTCAGCGTGTACGCGTAAAAGGAAGCGAGTATAAAGACGCGGTAAACGATAGCTTAAAACCAAAATGGAAAATGAGTGAGCTTAAAGCCTTAGGTGTTATTCCGACTAAGCCAGTCGCAGATGATGCGAGTGTGTCTTTAGTTAAACTGATGGGCGAGAATGGCGCTGAGTTTTGGTTAGGTAATTACAACTTCTATGTGATTACCCGTTACAACCACAGTCGCATGTATGCCATGGCGGTTTATCAGCTTAGTCTGGCTATTAAATAAAATCTAAAAAATTATGAATATTCTTAGACACCACAGGCTGATCACGTTGATCAGCCTTTTTGTTATAGGCAGTTTTACATTAACAGCCTGTACCACCAGTCGCTATCAGCACTCGCAAGACTTTATTCCCAATCCAATTCTTGATCCTGAAGCATTAACAGATGCGGTCGTTAAGCCTGAACCATTAAGCTCGATGGGGAATCCGCAGAAATATACTGTCTTAGGTAAAGAATATAAGGTGATGCGCCAAGGGGCAGGCTTTAAACAAGAAGGTAATGCATCTTGGTATGGCATGAAGTTTCATGGTCACGCCACCTCCAATGGTGAGATTTATGACGTATACCAAATGACCGCCGCGCATAAAACACTGCCGTTACCGAGCTATGTAAAAGTAACTCGCAAAGACACCCAAGAATCCGTCGTCGTACGGGTGAATGATCGCGGGCCATTTCACGAAGGGCGCATTATTGATTTGTCGTATGCCGCTGCGGTTAAACTGGGTATCAATAAAGCAGGTACTGCCGCCGTCAGTATCGAGGTGATATCTGCACCGGTGAAAGGGCCAGAAAAATGGCTGCAAGTGACAGCGCTCAGTAATGAGCAATCAGCGAAAGCATTGCAGAAAAAATTACAGGCTATGCAACAGTGGCCCGTGATCATTAAAAGTAATAACAAAGGCAGCTTGCACAAAGTGCGTATTGGTCCTGTGCCCGTCGGGCAGGCAACCGATAAAGTGATTACCATACTGCAAGAAAATCAGTTACCTAATCCGTTAGTCTTAGCAGCTCACCAGCTGTAGGTTTGCGCTAGCGCGGCCTAGTTGTACCTAACTATAGATTGATCAGATTTAGCACAATAGCGGATGAGCTGTTACAATGCCCTGATCCTTTTTTATTTTATTCACTGATACATTATTCAAAATATAACACTATGAACATTCGCCAAATATTTACAGTCAGTTGTGCAGCCATCATCAGTTTTAGTTGCACCGTTTCTTCGGTTAACGCCGAATCCGTTATCATTCCTAAACCACCGGTATTAAATGCCAGCGCCTACGTATTAATGGATGCGGCTAGTGGTGAAATTATCGTGCAAAAAAATGCCGATAAGCAACTGCCACCGGCAAGTATGACCAAGATGATGACCAGCTATCTGGCGACTCATGAGTTAGCGCTAGGCAATTTAAGTGAACAAGACCAAGTTCCGGTGAGCGTTAAAGCCTGGAAGATGGGCGGCTCTAAAATGTTTATTCGCGAAGGCCGCAACGTTCCTTTCATCGACCTTATTAAAGGCATCATCATCCAATCGGGTAACGATGCAAGTATTGCAGTATCAGAATTTGTTGCGGGCTCGGAAGATGCGTTTGTAGATTTAATGAACCGCCATGCTCAGCGCATGGGCATGGTAAATACCCAATTCCAAAATGCCACAGGCTGGCCAGCAAAAGAACATTTCTCTAGTGCCCACGATATGGCATTACTCGCCCAAGCGATTGTTAACGACCACCCTGAATACTATTCGCTATATAAAGAAAAATACTTCGAGTTTAATAAAATCCGCCAGCCAAACCGCAACAAACTGCTATGGCGTGACCCAAGCGTAGACGGCCTAAAAACTGGTCATACTGACGAAGCGGGCTTTTGTTTAACTGCCTCTGCACAGCGTAATGGTATGCGTTTGATTGCCGTAGTAATGGGCACCAAGAGCGAAAATGCTCGCGCCACAGAAACTCAAAAACTATTAACTTACGGCTTCCGTTATTTCGAAACACATCGCCTGTATCAAGCGGGTGATAGCATCAAAACTCTACCTGTTTGGTACGGTGAAGAAACAGAGTTTGAAGTAGGCATAGCGGATGACTTATACATCACGGTTGCCCGTGGTGCGAAAGAGCAGCTACAAGTAGAAACTCTAACCAACGAATTTATTGAAGCACCATTATCCATTGGTGAAAGCCAAGGCAGCGTAACCATTCGTCTTAATGACAAAGTGATTGCCGAACGCCCACTGGTTGCATTAAACAATATCACCGAAGCAGGCTTCTTTAGCCGCCTTTGGGATGGTATTAAGCTATTCTTTATAAAGTTATTTGGTAGTGAAGACTAAGCTTAAGAGCAGAGAAGAATATTAGAGAATACTATGAAAATGCCAACTAAAAGTACCCTACCAAAGGGTGCTCTCTCTGGAAAGAAGGCGCCGAAAGATGCGCCTAAAATAGAATTTCCTTGTGCCAACTATCCCGTTAAGGTTGTTGGCCAGTGCATCGCTGGCTACGATACCATCGTCATCGAAGTGATGCGTCGCTACGACCCAAGTCTGGATATCAGTAAGGTTCACGCGAAAGATAGTGCGAAAGGCACCTTCCGCTCGATCACCTTATACATCACCGCGACGGGTAAAGATCAGCTAGAAAAACTGCATGCTGAACTGACATCCCTTGATTGCGTCAAAATGGTTATGTGATGACAGACCCTAGCATGAAAGTTGATAACGAAAACTCAGCCTTAATCGTGCGCGACTTCTATGATCCAGAGTTAAATAAAAGCCTGCTGGATTATCATAAAACCCACGAAAAAATGCTTCACTTCACCCAAAATCGAAGTGAAGATACCCCCGACGAAATCTGGCTATTACAGCACCAACGAGTTTTTACCCAAGGCCAAGCAGGCAAGCCCGAGCATGTACTGTTTGCTGGTGATATTCCTGTAGTGCAAAGTGACCGTGGCGGCCAAGTAACCTACCACGGCCCCGGCCAATTAGTGGTCTACCTGATGATCGATATCAAACGCAAAAACTGGGGCCCAAGACAGCTGGTCAGCGCGATTGAAGATGCCATCGTCGCCACCCTAAAAGAATACGATATCGATAGTGCGCCGAAAAAAGATGCGCCCGGTGTTTACGTTCAACAGTTTGACCATAATCAACAAGCACATGGTGATGCAAAAATTGCCTCGCTCGGCCTACGCATTAAACAAGGCCGCTCGTTCCATGGCCTAGCGTTAAATATCGACATGGACATGGAACCCTTTCAGCGCATTAACCCCTGTGGTTACGCGGGATTGGCAATGACGCAATTAAGCAGCGAACTCCTTACTAACAATACAAAGAGCAGCAATGGCACAGAAAAAGTGTCTTTTCAGGATGTTAGCCACAGGTTAAGGCATCACATCATGCAATGCTTGCAGTATACTAGCCACATAGAACTCCCCGCATAAATTCTCGTAAATAGAGACATAGCAGTATGACTGATTTAGATAAAACGGCCGCGACAGAAAAACCAGTTGAAAAGCCAAAGCCGAAGCGCGCAGTACAAGGTGAAAAACTACGAGGCGCCGAAAAAGTAGCCCGTATTCCGATAAAAGTAATTCCAACCGAAACTATGCCACGTAAGCCCGATTGGATTCGTGTGCGTATTCCGGCGTCGCCAAAAATCAGCGAAATTAAGCAAAAACTGCGTAAGCACGGTTTGCACACAGTTTGTGAAGAAGCCAACTGCCCGAACCTAGGTGAATGCTTTGGCGGTGGAACAGCAACCTTCATGATCATGGGCGATATCTGTACTCGCCGCTGCCCATTCTGCGATGTAGCTCATGGCCGCCCGAACGAGCTAAACAAAGAAGAACCAAAAAGCTTAGCCATCGCCATTGCCGATATGAAGCTAAAGTACGTGGTAATCACCTCAGTAGACCGTGATGATTTACGTGACGGTGGTGCACAACACTTTGTTGATTGCATTCGCGAAACCCGCGCACTTAGCCCGACCATCGAAATTGAAGTACTGGTACCGGATTTCCGTGGCCGTATGGATGTTGCTCTTGCCATTATGGAAGACAATGTTCCTGACGTATTCAACCACAACTTAGAAACCGTACCACGTTTGTATAAAGAATCGCGCCCAGGTTCAGATTACCAGTGGTCGTTGGATCTATTAGAAAAATACAAAGAACGCTGCCCACAGGTTAAAACTAAATCTGGCATCATGCTCGGCTTAGGTGAAACCGACGAAGAAGTGATCGAAGTAATGAAAGACCTTCGTGAACATAACGTCGACATGATCACCCTTGGGCAGTACTTACAGCCAAGTAAAAACCACTTGCCAGTAAGCCGCTTTGTAACGCCAGAAGCGTTTGATGAGCTGGGTAGAATAGCAAAAGAACTAGGCTTTAAGCACGTAGCCAGCGGCCCAATGGTTCGTTCTTCGTATCACGCTGACCAGCAGGCACATGGGGAATTCTCTTAACTATTTGCCTAACCATCTGCGGGGCTAATAACCCCGCGGCCACCCTTGTTTAGAACGTGGGTATAAATCATTGTCGTATTCACATCCGCGTGCCCAAGCAACTCTTGTACAGTTCTAATATCGTAACCACTCTCTAATAAGTGCGTCGCAAATGAATGCCTAAAGGTATGGCAGCTAGCATGCTTGTTAATGCCAGATTTTTTAATAGCTTCTTTAACGCCGCGTTGTATCGTTCTTGGATTTAAGTGGTGCCGTCCCATATTTCCTGACCTAGGATCTTTACTGAGCATATCGCTGGCAAAAAGATATTGCCAAGCGAGCTCTTTACCTGCATTCGGATATTTTTTAGCCAAGGCATTAGGTAGGTGAACAAAGCATATGCCTTGCGCGAGCGCCTTTTCATGCAGACGCTGACTTTCTTCTATATGCGCATGAAGCATAGGGATTGCACGTTCAGGTAACATGGTTACTCGGTCTTTGTTGCCTTTTCCTTGGCGCACAGTAATTTCTTTTCTACCAAAGTCGATATCTTTCACTCGAAGCCGTAACGTCTCTTGCAACCTTAAACCTGCACCGTACATTAAAAGAGCTGAAAGAAGAATGGAGTCAGTTAAAAAAGCAATCACTTGATTCGCCTCTTGCTTACTAAATACCACAGGAAGCGTCTTTGGCTTTTTAGCTGACTGCCAGGCTGATATATCAATCTCTTCGAATTTTAGAACCTGTTTATAGAGAAAAACAAGTGCGCTTAATGCTTGCTTCTGGGTATTAATAGCAACGTTTTTATCGAGGACTAAGTGACTTAGAAACTGAGAAATCTCGTGCCCCCCCATTTCTGCGGGGTGACGCATGTGGTGAAAATGCAGGTATTGTCGCACCCAAACCCAATAGGTGCGCTCTGTTGCTAGGGAATAGTTTGATAGTCGTATCGCTTCAATAAACTGTTGCTGTAGACGCATGTCAGCCTCCTTTGCTATTAATCAAGTTTAGTAAGCAGTTAAGGTTCGCCTATCAGGATTTAGGGCTATTTCTTAAGTTATTGAAAAATATAAGAACTACTACCTAGTTAAATGAAGGCCTGTTTAAGCGACATTGAAGGTAAAGTGTTATCAAATTGACAAAAGCGACAGCTGGATATACTGTTATCGAAATTATTAACAGGGATAGGTGTATGATTTCAATGAAAAATTCTCTTCGTTCGCCTTTCCCAGATATAAGGGTTTATGCGACACGCTGTCGTATAAACCACTGTTAGGCCGTATGAAGTTTATCTTATATCTAGCATTATCGATTTTTTCAGGAAATGTTATGTCTTCGGAAGCAGCGAAAGCGATTGTTCTTCAAAACTCTGACAAAGAGCATATTGGCTTTACTCTTTTTCACCCTGATTTTGAGACGGTTTCGGGCGACTGTGTTTTTGTAATAGTTCCTCAGAAATCTGAATTCTATGATTCAGAAGAGGTTTCCTTACTTCTTGATATAAAGGAAGCAGGGGAACATCAATGGACTCGTTTGGGAGAAGAAGTGACGGTCTCATTCAAAGACATTCCGCAACTTAAGTACTCCAAAAGCGGAGAGCTAATTCATTTACCAACAAATAAGGTGCTGGGAATTTGGTTTCCAGCTAAAGATAAATAAAATGCCTAACAAAAAGTTGGTGGTTCAGCCCCTACGGGGCTTGGACGCTTTCAGCGCCCCACAACAAAAACGTTAGAAGGTAACTTTATATGGATAATTTATCAGTTATATTAATAGCCTTAGCCGTTCACTTTAGTTTGGCTGCTATCTCATCGCTAGTAGTTCTAGCTGCTGATATAGTCAAAAAAGAACAAAAGATGGCACAGATTCTGGTATGCCTATTAATACCTTTTGTTGGTTCGTTACTAATTTTGGTATTTACTATAAATGAAGGGTCTTCCGGTGGTGGGAGCTTTAAGTCTTCATCTAACAATACTCAGATTACAGATAATCACGGTATTGATTTACATATTTCACATAAACAACATCAGAATATATCGTCGTCAGATGGCTCCGATTAAACCTTCTAACAATAAAATTAATGGACGCCCTTCGGGCTGGACCTCACTTCGTTCGGCCCATTATTTAAGGCGTTATGCCCTCACAAGGATGACTAATGAAGATTAATGAAGTTTTGACAAAAAGGCCTCCAAGCATTCTCTATCATTATACTAGTCAGGAAGGCCTGCTCGGTATTTTGGACAATAGAGAACTTTGGGCCACGAAGGCCCACTATTTAAATGACTCAAAAGAATTTAGCTATGCGATAGATCTTTTAAATGAGGTTCTTTCTGAAGAAGAATATGATCAAGAAGAAACTCAAGCTTTAAGAGATGCTATTGGATCAGTTGAGCAAATAAATGTTTGTGTTTCATCATTTACAAAAAATGGAAATCTTTTAAGTCAATGGCGGGGTTATGGGAGCGAAGGGGCTGGATATTCCTTGGGTATTAACGGAAAACAATTAAATAGAATAGCTGAATCTCAGAATTTTATTTTAGTACCAGTCTTATATAGAAGAGATCAACAGTTGCTCCTAATAAAGGAATTAATCGAGCTTTGGCTAAATGATCAGCATGAGATTGATGGACTTACTCCAGTTACAGATTCAGAAGCAGAATTTGAAGATTATTTCTCTATGATCGCTCCAATATTTAAAGATGCATCATTTGAGGAAGAAGAAGAATGGCGGATCATATCTCCTATATTGAGTTGCGAAGATAAAAAATTTGGCTTTAGGCCTGGAAAGTATTCTTTGTTGCCATATTATCGGTTCTCATTAGAAGTTCCCGAAAATAAATTTACCCCATCAAAAATTATAATCGGCCCAAGTCCAATGCAAAATTTATCAAAGCATGCTCTGGATTTATATCTCATGTCAAAAGGTTTTAAACGAGAAATAGAGCTATCAGAAATACCGTATCGGGGCTGGTAACGTGCATAACAAGTGCATTGCTGGGACGGCTTACATTTCGTTCGTTCCTCACTACATTGCAGCCGCCCCATATGCACTTGTTTAGCTGAATTAATTATTAACTGATTAAAGGAGTAATATTATATGTTAACGATTACAGTAGAAAAATCTGAAGGTAGCAGAACTAGTCTTAAGGCTCTTGTTTCTAGTTCAAAGATAAATTCAGAGTTCGTTTTATTCCAAGTAAACGCTGAAGAAAGTTGGAGATTAAAGGTTTCTATCCGAATTATTCAGAACTATTTGGCCTGAATGATGAGCAGAAAAGTGATTTAGAGCTGACAGTTCAAAACCAAGCAGATAAATATGCATTTGGAGACAGTGAGAATGGGGGCTTCCGAAGCATGCTTCAAACAACTCAATCTTGCAAATCATCAATAGAATTGTCATGGAAAAATGCATAACAAAAAGTTGGTGGTTCAGCCCCTGCGGGGCTTGGACGCTTTCAGCGCCCCACAACAAAAGCGTTAGAGCGTCAAGAAAGCTTGATGTCATCTTGCAGGG
>ERZ1027231.73-NODE-73-length-65689-cov-61.138998_pt1 | contig 65689 bp, 64 predicted proteins | sample MGYA00520866_ERZ1027231 | MGnify/ENA primary metagenome ERZ1027231 (study PRJEB33311, sample SAMEA4378411) | marine metagenome | biome: Marine biome; feature: Fjord; material: Water | collected 2014-07-20T08:00:00Z/2014-07-... | depth 75 m ...
GAAATTTTTAAAATAGCTTGGTTGAGATAAATGAGTTTACTGATTAGGTCTGCTACTATAGCGACGATTTTACATCCTTATATTCTTTAAAGTAGATTTATGAAGCAGAAAACAGTGAACGTTCCTATCCTTTTTCCCATCACTTTGTCGGGCCAGTGGCAGTCACCTGACGAAGAGGTCTGCTCTTCATTACCGACACTACTTAAGGATTGGCTGCTCGATGAAGGTTCACTTACGGCCCGATTGAAAAGTCATAGTGAGCACTTTATGGTCAAGGTTATTGGTGAACAACAACAACTTTGCTCTGCAACAGAAGCGTGTGAGCTGATTAAGGTTGGTGAACCTGTGTTAGTACGTGAAGTCATTTTATATTGTGATAATGTACCCCAAGTTTTTGCTCGCAGCTTATTGCCACTGTCGAGCTTAACGGGTGAAGAGCAAGTACTTGCTAATTTAGGTGAGCAACCATTAGGGCAAGTATTGTTTAATAACTCGTCATTGCAACGTTTACGATTAGAGTTATCTTCTTTTGCTCCAAACTCCAGTGTTGTGAATTTAGCCACCCAATTAGCCGCTAAGCATGATGATAGTGCGACAGTAAATACGTCAAAAATACCCACGCAAGTGCTTTGGGGACGTCGCTCGATATTTATGCTGGAAAATAAACCCTTGATGGTGGCTGAGGTTTTTTTACCTGATGCTTTTGCTTATCAATAAATTCTAGCGCAATGAATACACACTTAAAAGAAACATATAAATGCTGAAAAAAATTCAACAAAAATGGTTAGCGATTAAGCTCATTACTCGTATGGATAAACCTATTGGCACCTACCTTCTGTTATGGCCAACGTACTGGGCTTTGTGGATTGCTAGTGATGGTTGGCCAAACCTGCAACTATTGTTAATTTTTAGTTTAGGTGTTTTTATCATGCGTAGTGCTGGCTGTGTGATAAATGACTTCGCGGATAGAAAAATAGATGGCGGAGTTGAACGCACTAAAAACAGGCCACTTGTAAATGGCATGATGACCTCTGTCGAAGCTATTAACTTGTTTGGTCTTTTAATTGGAATAGCACTTGCTTTGGTGCTGATGCTGAGTTGGCCAACGATTTACCTCTCTGTTGTCGCTGTATTTCTAGCGGCAATTTACCCTTTTATGAAGCGTTATACTCAATTGCCGCAATTATTTTTAGGTGCTGCTTTTAGCTGGGGCATGATAATGGCCTTCTCTGAAGCTCAAGGTGAAATACCGCTGATCGCGTGGCTGTTGTTTGCCGCTAATCTATGTTGGACAGTGGCTTACGATACCATGTACGCTATGGTTGATAGAGATGACGATGTTAAGATTGGCGTGAAATCTACCGCTATTTTATTTGCTGAAAACGATAAACGCGTTATTGGATTTTTACAATTAACTACCTTGGCTTTATTATGGACAGTGGGTGACATTTTAGCGTTTGGCTGGCCATATCAACTGTGTCTTATAGGCGCTGCGGGCTTATTTAGCTATCAACAGCTATTAATTGTAAATAGAGAAAGAGACGCTTGTTTTCAAGCATTTTTACATAATCACTGGGTTGGTTTAATTGTTTTTGTTGGTATTGCTATTGAGTATTTATAATACCTAACTTCTAATACTTAGCTTCATTATTTAAATAGTTGAGCAAACTCATTAAAAGGAAGTGGGCCACTAAAATAGAAACCTTGGTAATGAAAACAACCAAGTTCTTTCAAACAATTAAGTTCTTCTTGTGTTTCAACACCTTCTGCCAGTATATCCATATTAAGGGTTTTGCCTAAACTGATAATCATACTGGCGATAGCCGCGCTTTCACTACTTTGCGCTATGTTAGTAACAAAAGAGCGATCTATTTTTAATACGCTTGCTGGTATGCGCTTCAAGTAAGTGAGCGAAGAATAGCCCGTGCCAAAATCATCAATAGCGCAATCAATAGCATTCTCTTTTAACGAGGCAATTAATTTAATTGAATCTTCAATGTTTTCTACCAAGAGGTTCTCTGTTAACTCTAATGCTAAGCGCTTAGCTGGTATATCGTTTTGCTTGATAGCTTTGAGTATGCTTTCTTTAAAATCATGCTGAATTAATTGTTTAGCGCTGATATTAATCGCTATTTTATTAAAACTTTCCGGCAGTGATAATTGCTCTAATTTTTTGATGTCACGACATGCTTGCTCTAAGACCCATTGACCTATAGAGAGGATGAGGTCACTTTCTTCTGCGATAGGAATATAGAGCCCAGGGGATTCCTTACCATGAACAGGGTGTTGCCAACGTAATAATGCCTCAGCGCCAATAATGTCACCATAATGATTGTACTGAGTCTGATAATATAACTGAAAATCGCCTCTTTCTAATCCTTGTTTCATATCATCAACGTAAGCCAAACGTTTTTTTATTTTGTCAGACATGACTCTTTGATATTGCTTACCTCGCTGTGTTTTAGCTCTTTTAGCTTCGTACATGGCGATATCAGCAAATTTAATAAGGTTGTTGACGGTACTGCTTTGCAAGGGGAAAAGCGCATAGCCGATACTGCAAGTGAGTTTGTATGAGTTAGTGTTGATAATAAAAGGAGTAGTAAGTAATTGATTAACTTGTGCAATAAGCTGATCAATGGTTTCTTGATAATCCTCCCTGAGGTTTTTTAGCAGAATAATGAATTGATCTCCGCCAAAGCGACCAATATCCATATGTTCAGTGTTCAATGAGTTTAGCCTTTGGGCTAATGTGAGGAGAATTTTATCGCCGACAGTATGACCCATTGCATCATTTATTGGCTTGAATCGGTTGAGATCTATAAAAACAACACTGCCCGCTTTTTCATTAGTACGAGCATCTTCTAAAGCATTACCTAGTAAAAAATTTATATGCTGGCGATTGAACAAACCTGTTAAACCGTCATGCTGTGCTTGGAAGGCAACCTTCTCTTCGATAAGCTGTCTTGAATTAATTTCTTTAACAAGGGAGTCATGTACTATCGAGGTATAACAGCTGGTGGCTAATTTTTGTAAAATTGGCTGTAGTGCCTTTTGTACTTCATTGGCTAATTCATAGTGAGTTTCAAAAGTGAGTAAGCCATACTCTGGGATAATAAAACCACATAGATATTGTCCGTTATCACATTGAAAGGAAATACTTTTTTTTGAGTTGTTAAGCTGTCGGGCAAAGTTTGCAAGTCGAGTGTTTTTTGACCAGGGTAGACCGTTTTTATTTTTTGGGATACTTAAGAAATGCTGATAACTTGAACCTTTTAGTGGTAATGATTTGCAGGGCATACCGGATTGGTCACAATAAACATAGATATGTGCACTTGTTAAATCGAGGCGATTGAAGCAGACTTTTAAAAAAATCTTTAACATGGCTTTTAAATCAAGTTTATTGCCAATAGCCATGGCGAGCTCATGTTGTAATGAAATAAGAAACAGTGCTTTATTCATACCGGCCTAGTTGCTACCAAGAGCTAATTACGATTGATTTATTGAGAAGACGAATAGCGCCACTTTGGCTATTGGCTATCTCCCCAAGCGAAAGTACTCCGAACAATGTTCCCGAATGACATTGTTCAGCGATAACGTTGAGTTCTTTTTCAAACTCATCTTCCATAAATAGTGCTCGGCTAATGCAATCGAATACCATAGTTGTTGGCATTGTTGTATTCGTTAAGTTAGAAAATAGATTGATCGCCGCTTTTTCTGTTGCAGCTACTAAGGTTTCTACCTTGCCTTCAAGTAAGTATATCATTGAATTGATAGGGATATTGCCAAAACATTGCAAGTGATTGTTTTTAGCTAAAATAGGATCGCGGACAATGATGTTATTGTTAATATCCTTAATGCCTAATGGAAAATGCTTAGCGATATCAAAAAAATCAGTATTGTTAAAGGTGTATTCAGTGGCGTTTTCTATTGTTTGGCAATAAACCTCATAAGCAGGTTGATAATTTAAACTTTGAACGGTTTGTCCTTGTGCTTCGGACACCAAAAAGGGTTCGTCAAATGTTTTCCAACCATGTGCTACGCTGGTATTGAGTGTCCTTGGAAGGGCTACTAATAAAATAGCATCGCTATGTATACCTGAATTGGTAAAAATGCAATGGCGTTGGATAAAGTCTAAATTACCCGCGCCGCCACCAGCGATATTAATGCCGTGGTCTAGGCACTCGAAAAGACAATCAATGAAGCCTTCGATGTTGCTTATTAGTGCATCATAAAATATCAAAAAGTTATCTTGACCGCGGAAGTTTTGTTTTTCTTTTAACGTTGAGGTAATGAATTCTTCTAGGCTATTTTCAGTCGTAACATGATTAAATTGGGTGAAAAGTGTTACATCAAATGTTTCTCTGAAACCAATGATCAAAGCACCCTGTTTAATTAAATCACCCTGTAATGTGAGCATTGGATAAACGCCACCAAAAAGCTTCAGTGGACACGCTGTGAATAGCGCGTTGAGTTCTTCCTCAGGGTAATTGTTTTGACTGCACGTAAGTACCAACAAGCTTTCCGCACCACTTTCTATGGCGAGGCTTAAACCGCTTTTAAAATCACTTAAGGTATCGCTTATTGTATGCCAAGTGAATAGCTCTGTTGCCATCTTATTGTATCTCTTGGTTTTTTTATTATTATTATTTTACTACCCTTGGCATAATGCCTAAGTTATTTATAGAAAACTAGTGTTAATTAGTGTAATTATCTCTAGGTGCTTGTTTATTCGTTAATAGTCGTTAGGCTAGACAATGGATGATGTAACTACTATATATTTAGTTAAGCTGTTTAATAAAAGTACAGTGAAAGTTTAAGTTCTAAGGTAAAAATAAGTTCTCATATAAAAATAATTAATGACAATAAGTTAAAGGGAAGGACAGATGAAAAAATCAATTTTCTTAAAAGCGGCACTTGTGGTGTCGCTTGGATTATCTTCGCTGGGGCTTTCAGCTTTAGCCCATGCTGATGATGATAAAAAGTACCGTTGGCGCTTAGCTGAAACCTGGGGACCTAATTTTCCTATTTTTGGTGATGCCACCAAAAATATGGCTAAAATGGTAAAAGAAATGTCAAATGGTCGATTGACCATTCGCATTGACTCTTCGAATAAACATAAATCTGCATTAGGTATCTTTGATTTTGTAAAAAGTGGTCAATACCAAATGGGGCATTCCGCTTCTTATTATTGGAAAGGCAAAAACTTTAATACCATGTTTTTTACTACCGTTCCCTTCGGTATGATCGCTTCTGAACAACATGCTTGGTTCTACTATGGTGGCGGCATGGAGTTGATGAAAAAGGTATACGATCAATATGGCATTATGTCGTTCCCTGGCGGTAATACAGGTAACCAGATGGGCGGTTGGTTCAAAAAAGAAATTAATAGCGTTGAAGATCTGAAAGGTTTGAAAATGCGTATACCAGGCTTTGCCGGCGAAGTTTTAGCAAAATTAGGTGCTAAGCCGACTAACATCCCATCGGGTGAGCTTTATACCGCATTAGAGCGAAATACTATTGATGCATTAGAGTGGGTTGGTCCTTCTTTAGATTTACGTATGGGCTTTCATAAAATAGCACCGTATTACTATACAGGTTGGCATGAGCCAGGTACTGAATTGCAATTTATGGTTAATCAAAAAGCCTACGATAGCCTGCCAAAAGATTTGCAAAAAATCCTCACGGTAGCCATGAAGACGGCAGCCTATGACATGTATTCACAATCAATGCATGCTAGTGGTGTCAACTTAGCCTCACTGAAAAAAGATTATCCTAATGTGCAAATGCGCTCATTTCCTAAACCGGTAATGCAAGCGATTGTGCAAGCAAATGATGAGTTACTAAAAGAATTCGCCGCTAAAGATCCAATGACAGCAGAAATTCTTAAATCGTTAAATGATTATAAACATCAGGTACGAGCTTGGACAAACTTATCAGATAGAGCTTATTTGGATAATTTTGATGGCAAGTAACATTTTTTGTTAGTATAAAAAGTAAATTAAATAATAAAATCAGTGGGTAAACCAAACTCACTGATTTTTGTTACCAATGGGTGTGATATTGGTAAAGTGGTATTACTAACTGAGAAATTAAATGGATACAGTGTTAAAAGTTCTAGGAAAAATCATCGATGCCCTAGGCAACTTTTGCAGTTTGCTTATGCTATTAATGATCATCAATGTTTTTTATGACGTGATCATGCGCTACTTTTTTAACGATGTCAGTATTGGTATGCAAGAGCTGGAATGGCACTTGTTTGCTGCTATGTTTATGTTCGGTATTGCTTATACGCTAAAAGAAGATGGTCATGTTAGAGTCGATATTTTTTACGAGGCGATGTCAGTAAAAAAACAAGCTTTAATTAATATTTTTGGCTCGTTGGTTTTAGCATTACCAATCACGATACTAATACTTTATTACAGCTGGGACTATACTTTTGAAGCCTACCAAATGGGCGAGGGCAGTGGTGATCCAGGTGGCTTGCCTCATCGCTGGATAGTGCGCAGCGTTATTCCACTTTCTTCTATTTTCTTGATTCTTGCTATTTTCCATGTGTTGGTTTCACAGGTAAAAATCCTCATTACACCAACTCAATCTGAATCAGGAGAGCAATAATGACAGGTATTGTACTCTTTGCGATTGCGCTTGTGTGTTTGTTTCTTGGTTATTCAGTTGCGTTTACCTTTGCTGGTGTTTCATTGATTGTTGGTGCGCTAGTTCTGGGGCCAGATTTATTCGCTTTTATGCCTTATCGTATTATGAGCATTATGGAGAACACCATTTTAATGGCCGTTCCTATGTTCATTTTTATGGGGATAGTGTTACAGAAAACCGGGTTAGCGGAGCGATTATTGGAATCAGCGGCTAAACTCTTTGGTGGCATTGCTGGAGGTGTCGCTATTTCTACCATCGTTGTAGGTGCTTTATTAGCGGCATCAACCGGTGTTGTTGGCGCGAGTGTTGTCGCTATGGGGGTTATTTCTTTACCCGTAATGCTAAAAAACAACTATCACCAACCTACAGCAACCGGTGTTATCTGTGCATCTGGCACTTTAGGGCAAATTATTCCGCCTTCGATAATCTTAATTATTCTAGGTGATGTTATGGGGGTGCCGGTTGGTGACTTATTCCGCGCTGCTATTGTGCCAGGAATGCTACTGGTTGTTACTTATGTCATCTACATCTTAATTTTAGGGAGAATTAAGCCTGAATTCGTACCACCGTTAGTGGTTACTGAAAACAAACGTGAATTACTCATACAGGCACTTAAAGATATTGTGCCACCCTTAGTACTTATTTTAACGGTACTAGGCTCTATTTTTGCCGGTATTGCGACACCAACAGAGTCGGCTGCAATTGGTGCTGTTGGCGCCGTTATCTTATCGATATTTTATCGCAGTTTTTCTGTTAGCAAAATGCATGAAATCTCCAAAGAAACAGTAAAAGTGACTTCAATGGTTTTTGCGGTATTAATTGGCGCAACAGCATTCTCTATGGTGTTTAGTTATTCAGGTAGTGAATATATTATTGAAGAATTTTTTATGGAGCTACCGGGTGGTAAATGGACGTTTATTGCCTTAGCTATGTTTGCTATCTTGATATTAGGCTTCTTTATAGATTTTATCGAAATTGCGTTTTTAGTTGTGCCTATTTTATTACCTGTTGCGATAGCCTTAGATATTAATTTAGTGTGGTTTGCCATTTTAATTTCAATGAACTTACAAACGTCGTTTTTAACACCGCCTTTTGGTTTCAGTCTTTTTTATCTTAAAGGTGTAGCGCCGAAATACCTGAAAACTACTACGATATATAAGGGAGTTATCCCCTTTATTTTGATGCAAATCGCTGTGTTGTTATTAGTGGTGTTTTTCCCCGACCAATTAATTATTACTTAGCTAAAGCTTCTATTTTTCAAAATGACAGCAATATTTCATATCGGCACTTTGTCGGTATGAAATATTTATTTATCAGGTCTTTTAAACTTAGCCTGTACCTTTTCCATGTGCTCTCTAAAACTTTTATCAAACTTACTTTCACCACAGGCAAAAGAAGCCGTTGTCGCATGTACAGGACTTCCTAACATTTGTTCACGGTAAATAGTACAAGTGCCGTTGTCATTTTTGGTGATAGAGCCAACATGAGAGCTGCTAGTATTGAGTTTCTTCTGCTGCTCTACCGTCAGTGGCACTATTGTTTTTGGTACCGGAAATGGCTCTGCATCCATCACAGAATTAGATCGCGGTTGAGTTATTTCAGCAAAAGCTTGATCACGTTGCTGATTACCCAGTTTTTCTCTCAACTTTGATAAGCGATCATAACTAGAAAACTTCCCTCGACTTGCCCCTGATACTTTATTTTTAGTTGTCACGGTTTCACTTTTAACGGCATTAGTAATCTGTGTAGAAAGCGGCTTTGAAGCTGATTTATTGACTGGTATAGCCGGAGGTTTTTTTATGACTGTTTTTGGTGGTTCAGTGCTAACAGATTCAATAGCAGCGGCTTGCTTTTGCTCAAGCTTTTGCGGTGTTTTTCTCTCATCCGTATTTTTGGGGATAGTTGATGGTTTACTTACTATTTTTTTAGGTGCAGAGTATAAAAAACTTTTGATTGATTTAATCTTAGGCTTATCTTGTTTGATAATCTTAGGCTGTTGTGTTGCACCGTAGATCAATACAAGCAAAAGTAATAAATGCAGTAATACAGATACAATAATGGCAGTGTAAGGTCCTTTTAACACAGTATATTCAGTTCTTTTAATGTCAATGAATAATGTATAGACCAAAAAAAACACCACTGGTTCAATACGCTGTGGTGCTTTTTTAGTGGTTAAAGTAGTAGAACTCTTAACGTGCGATACTTTGCAGTACTTCAATATCAACTAAGTTGATAACTGTTGCTTTGATATCAGGCATGCTTGAACTGGCAACAAGTAAGCCGTCGTCATTGATGTCAATATAGCCTTGTTCACGGATAGCAGCGATTAACGTTGACTGAGCGCGTTTGTCAATAAATTCAGGGGCATTGATATTATTTAATACCGATAAACGTTTAGCAATCGCCACAACCTTAGTTTCTAAGTCACGTTTACTTAAAGGCGCTAAACGACTTGTTAGTGAGGTGATAATTGCAAGGCGTTGTAAACTCTCATCGATACACTCAGCCATGGCGTGTACTTGGCTAAGTAATCCCATATTGTCGGTAAGTGACCAAAATCCAGCTTTACTTAGCTTAGCAATTTCCATGTCTTTGAGTACAGTAAGGGCCTGCAAGGTTTGCTGTTCAACTTGTTTGCTATCTTGGTATAGATATAAGTCTTCTTTGAGTAATGCCGTTAATTGCTGTACTTTTATGACTAATTCGTCTTGATTAATCTTGCTATGCTTATCAAGTAGACGACAAACCAATGCGGGCACTACGTATGTATGCAAAATGTTATTACGATAATAGCGCATCTCAGTATTAGCGGTTTCAGAGAGTGAAACTAAGCTGCCAAAACTATCTTCAGTAATCGTGACTTTATTGAGAGAAATTACGTGGTTGAGTAGTTCTGCACCACTTTCTTCTGGAATAGTGAGTTGTTCACTAAATGGTGCTTGGCGCTGAATATTTAAGAAAAAATCGAGCTGTGTTTCTAATTCCAGTTTTGACAGGGCTTTATTCTTGCTGGCATGTAGGATCAAGGCAATTAAAGCAACACCATTTAATGCAGCACTCTTATTGATGTTCTCCATTACTTGGTCAGCAAGTACATTGACCGTTGGTGTTAACCATGTAGGTTTTTGTGGATCAATAGGATCAATAGACTCTTTCCAATCAGGCACTTGGTTGTTTAAAAATTCATTAATGTTCATTGGCTCACCAAAATTCACATAACCATTTCCATAGTTACGTAAGCTCTTAATGGCTTTTAAAACGCCAAACATTGACTCACTTTTTTTCTCACTACCACTTAATTCTTTGTGGTAAGTGCCTACTTCCATCACATGCTCATAACCTAAATAAACAGGGACTAGGGTCAGTGGTCGATCAATCCCGCGTAGTAAGCTTTGAATGGTCATAGCTAACATACCTGTTTTAGGCGCTAGCACCTTACCGGTACGGCTTCGGCCGCCTTCAGTGTAATATTTAACACCGTAACCACGTTCAAATAAAAGACCTAAATATTCACGGAAAATAGTGAAATATAAACGGTTACCACCAAAACTACGACGGATAAAGAATGCGCCACCTTTTCTAAATATGGTACCGGCAGGCCAGAAGTTTAAGTTAATGCCAGCAGCAATACGCGGCATGACTAAACCTTCTTGTAAAATGACATAAGAAAGTAATAAATAATCCATGTGGCTACGATGACAAGGTACATAAATGATCTCATGACCATCTTGCGCCAGTTTACGCAATACTTTGGCGTTACTTACATTAATGGCGCTGTATAAGCGTTTCCATAACCAGTGCAAAATGATTTCACCAAAACGTAACCAAGAAACACTGTAGTCACCAGCGATTTCATTCATCATGACTAATGCTTTTTTCTTTATTTCAGCTTCAGAAACTTTTTTGTTCTTTGCTTCATCGCTAATAATGCGCTTGACTGACGGGTTGGCGAATAATGCGGTGAACATCTGTTTGCGGTGCATTAGCCTAGGGCCTTTCGCTGCAATAGTTTGACGGTGAAAATGAAAGCGAGCAACGCGCAAAAATTTATGGGCTGCGGCTTCATCACTCCCGTGATTGTCAGAGATGTTACGAAAAGAAAATGCTTCGCTAAATCGCACTAAGGTATCACGACCTAAAAAGAGCACGATGAAGAACTTTCTTAACCAATTGGGAGATTCTTGATCGGCAAGTAAGGTGCCTATATTAAGGTTCTTGCGTTCTTTAGTAGGCGTTCTTCCCCAAATTAAATTAGCCGGGATTAATTTTGCATCGAGATTTTCATCGATTACATGCTGATTTAATAATGCTAAACCTTGCGCCGTTGCGGTCGTTTTAGTGTTTTTACGCCATGAACAAAGTGGTGTTGATTTCGCCAAGCACAAAGTACGATTAAAGCTTTTGCCGTTAATGGTTACTTTGCCAAGGGGATCTGGCAGATTCTGTTTTTTACATGCACCTTGCAAAGCTAAAAGATCCGATGCAGATTGATGACGCACAATGTAAAAAATCGGCTGACTTGGCTGTTCGGTAATGCTTTGGCTGTCAGTGATAATTTTACAGCGAACCAGTAACTTAAGAGGGAATTTTAGTAATAAATAGAAAAAAGAACGTAAGGCCAACATGTTGTATCGCTCGGATTAGTCATTAACAGCTATAAAAACTGAATTTTAACATCATTAGTTAAAATTGTCTTGGTTTGTGGGTAAACTGTTAGCACTCTATTATCAGTAAGTTAAACGCCCTCACTTCAGGAGTTCACATTGAAAAAAATTGCTGTGTTTGTTGATGTACAGAATATTTATTACACTACGCGAGATACGTTTGCTAAGCAATTTAACTACCGCTTGTTATGGCAAGAATTGATGGCGCAAGGTGACATTACTATTGCTAATGCTTATGCGATTCAACGTAGTGATGATCAACAGCATAAATTCCAGAAAGCACTGAAACATATTGGTTTTGACGTCAAATTAAAACCCTATATCCAACGTCGTGATGGCTCTGCTAAAGGAGATTGGGATGTAGGTATTACCATTGATATTATGGAAGCGGCAGCAGAAGTTGATACTGTGATATTACTTTCAGGAGATGGTGATTTTGATTTATTACTACGAAAAGTACGGGAAAAATATGGAGTGACGACAGAAGTGTATAGCGTTGAGCACTTAACCGCAAAATCGTTAGTGGAGGCCGCGGATATTCATCATAAAATTGAGCAAAGCTTATTGCTATGAGTCTAATTAGGCTTTGCACTCTATTATATTAAAGGGTCTGTTTTAGTTTTTTGTCGATGTTTTTTGACGAGATAACCGGTTAACAACAAAGCAATAACAAATAATACTGCACTAGCAAATAATTCATTTTTTGCCCCTAAACGTATACCACTGCCAGCAAGAGAAAAGATGGTCATTTGTGGGATAAAGCCAACAAAAGAACCACCGACATAAGCGGGCATTGAGACTTTACTAACCCCGGCAATAATATTGGTTAAAAAGTTACTGCCTAAGGGTAATATGCGAAAAATAATAGCTTTCAAAAAAGTTTGCTCACCAAGAAATTCTGACAACTTTGCAAGCTTTTTGGGGTATTTACGGGTAATACTAGCCCTAAAGCAATGTCGGGCGACACTAAATGTAATGAGACAACCAAGCGTTGCTGCCAGTGTGGCAATAATTAGGCCGATGAAAGCGCCTAGATTAATGCCTGCAACTAAAGCGGCAATTTGTCGGGGCAAACCTATACTGGTTGCGAATGATAAAAAAGCAAAGAGCAGTGCCGTATTTAACACGGTCGAGCTGCTGTCTTGTTGCCAGTTTAGTTTTTCAACTAACTCGATTGTCCAGTCACTTAAACTGAAGCTATTTTCTGTGGTGGTTACTATTACGCCCTGAGTAGGGGAAAGTATTGGCGTAACTACCAACCATTGATATAAAGCTATCCCGATGATAATCAACATGATGAAGCTTGCCAGTATTTTTATTGTTGATGTACGGGCGGTAAACAAGAGAAACTTGGAAAGCATGGTTATACCAATTAAATAGATGGTTCAACGTCAGTGCGAAATAAGCAATGAGAGTCAATTTTCGAGAACAAAGCGCTTGATTGTTATTATATCAAATGGATTAAGGATTCAGTGAAGTTTATACCGCGTTAAGAAATCAAAGTATGAGATAACCATATTTATAGGAGTGCCCTTGCTTTGATTTCTTACTCTATACATTTTTAAAAATCGTAAACTTAAATAAAATGATAAAGCTTAGCTTTTGCTTGTTCAAATTCATCCGCAGTTAAAAAACCTTGTTGTCGTAGTTTAACTAATTTTTCTAATGCGTTCACCAGGTCGGCTTCTACTTTGACTAATTCGATTGCTGTCGCGTCGTGCTTATCGGCTAAAGTGATTCCATCGTTATTTTGTTTTGAGGTAGTGATTTCTGTCACATTTTTAGAGCCGATAACATCTACTCTTGGGGTAGCTACTGGGCGAATAATTGCTGCTTGTTTATGCAGGGGAGTATCATCATGGGCTTTATGTTCAATATGCGCTTCATCTGCGGTGGATTCAGGTTTAACAGCACGTTTACCTGTCTGCTGGCTGTTGATATTCTTGGCAATGAGCCAGCACCAATCAATCGTCTCATCAACGACAGTAAAGTAAGCTTTTTTGGTTATTCTATCGCTACCTTTGCGTAAATATAAACAAACGACGTGTCGCTTTTTAGTTTCGGTGCTCAGCGCTAAATTAATACGACGAACTTTGCCATCAGTCATTTTTGCAATTTGTTCTACATGAAATATTTCGCGTAACGCTTGTTCTTGTTCTGTGTTAAAACCATGGCCCAAGGCAGTATTGATTGTTGCAATGACTAAATCGCCAAGCAAAATTTGACATTGTTTAACATCTGTTAATGCAATAACTTTGTCTGCCTCCTTTTCATGGCGTTTGAATAGTTTTATCGATAACTTATCTTCACTGAGCGTCAGGTTTGAAAACTCTCGATGCACAAAAGCCTTAGCCGATTTCTGCTGTATCTTCAGCTGATACAAAATATAGCCGATGACTAAAATTAGTATGAGGATAAACAAGAAAGTTATGCCGCTGAATCCACTTTCTTGGGTTTTGTTTACGTTTAAGCTTATGTCTTGCTGAAATAATTGGTAGATAGAACCTGAGTCTTCATTGAAAAACAGTAGTTCTCCAAGGTTGTTACGATAAAGAGTTAAACTATTGGATTGCAATGCTTGTTGTTTTAAATGCCACTCAATTGTTAAGGGGGGCAGTATCCTTTGTTGCTCTATAGATTGTTTGTTATCAAGTGATAATTCTGGGGGAATTTCATGTGACAGTGAATTGACTTGCCATTTGTTGTTATTTTCAATTAATAACAACAATTTATTGCGTAAGGCTGGTGCATTTTGGCCTCGATAAACTAATAAACTATTGGCAGTTAACACTTTTGTGCTTTGATATATAAAATTTGTAGGCGCTTTCTTGCGCCAATCTTCACCACCATCACTATAGGATAGCCAATGTTTTACGGTATCATTCAAGCTATATCGATGTGATATTAGTAGCTTAGTGGCGTATCTATCTGGCCATATAAATTGATTTATACTGCCAGCACCAAATAAATACAATGTATTATCATACTTTTCATTAGCGGTGTAAGGATTGTTTATAGGTACACTATAGCTATTGATACCATCACGTTGGGGATGAATCCGCAAGATAGCACCCGAATAAAGTGGATATTGTTTGAGTTCAGGATTTTGTGAAAGTGATATATAGAGCTGAGCGAAGTCATCATGCCATGATTTTCTAAAAGGATTAAAGCCCAATTGTCTTATTCCGTTTACCTGAGTGGGAATGGCTATTCTTAACACTTCTCGTTGGCTTGATTTATCGACTTGATTATTCATATCTAATTGCCACTCGGTCACTATGGCATCAAAAGTAAGCGCTTTAGTGACGGCTGAGTCTTTTAAACGTTTTCTTTTTCTATTACTAGTTAGCTTTTCAGTATGAGCAGTATAGAAAGTGCCAAAACCTATTTCATCATGTAAGGAGAAATTAGGGTGCAAGGTGAAAGCGGTTAGCTGCAGTGCGGACTCTTCAGAAGAAAAATGCTGTAAATCGAGTAATAAAGAGGTGTTATCAGCATTATCTTGATCCAACTGATAAATTTCACCCTGTTTATTTGCAAGGTAGTAATATTGGCTATTCCCTGGTTGTTCCATCAGCAATAACCACTGGTTATTTGCAGGTAACTGCGGGGCTTGCGCAATTTCTTGTAATAAAAATTGATTTTCCTTACTGGCACTACTAACTTTACTGACGAGAATCAGACAGAGGGAAAAAATTAAAAAAATTGCATACTTAGCGTTCAACATCAAATTGAGTCATCCATAGTTCAGTATTTAGTTAACGAATTTTAATGTTTTTATGAATTACCTTTAAATAAATGTACATTTTTTACCTCAATAAACTGATCTTTATTAACACCACTAGTGTAACTTAACTTTCCTTCTAACATCAATTCATCACCAATGTCGCCATGTTCGGCGAGATACTGTGCTTGTTTACCCCAAACATGAATAGCGCGTTCAACAGAAAGTGTTTGCCATATTTGCTTGTCGGCATTGTAATTATGCTGATTAATTACAATGTTTGCTTGGGTTATATGCTTATTATGCTCAGTTAACATTAGTTTGGGTTTTGATGATAATTGAGCGCTACAATGAATTTGATTGATTGCTTGTGTATAACCCTTGTTGAATTTTTGCACGAAATTAGCGTGGACAATACCTAAGTGAATGGTATTTTTATCTGTTGTTTTTGGCTTGATATTACTTAAATAGCCATGCAGTAAAATAATATCACCCTTATTGGCGTGTAATAAGGCCTGTTCTACCAATTCACCTTCTACCTTTACATGATGATAGCTTGTCCATTCTTTATATTTATTGGTGCTTTTATCTAGCCATTTACTGGACGTAGCTAACACAATCTCAGTGACTGCAGTTGCAGGGTTAGCGCGATAACGAATATCAGGTGTTGCTACCAAATTGCCTAATAAGGTGACGGCACACAGCTGTGGGGTTGGATTTTTTGGGTGTTTATTAACAGCATCCGATAATGACAAAAGCTTTCCTGTGAGATAAAAGTAAACCAATGACTTAGTCACTTATTATCTATTTGTGTGAATAAAGAGCAAGTAGTTTTATTTTAATATAAATTCAATGACATTGTTAATAGGCGGTAAGGAAAAATTGATGAGAAATTTCATTAAAAGTCACTTTAGCAGCATTTAACTAGCCATTTGAGTGGTTAGTAAAAGACAAAGCTTTATAATAAAGACAATATTGTAGAAATAAATCAAAAAACTTGTCCCTAATAGACAAGCATATAGGAAGCTAATGAGCCCGACTATTGCCAGCGAACAATTAAGCAACATCGCCCTTGGTTACGTAGATAGTGTTGATAGTGAATACGCTAAACGTCTTGCTAACAAATGGCAATTTAACTATTTAGGCGATGTTGCCGCTGCGAATAAACAACCAAAACTTGAATTTCTGTTGCAACTGCATCATCACGCCTTAGAACTTTGCAAATTAGATGAACCTAAACTAGGCGCTATCAAGGTAGATTTTGTCGAGGGTGCAGTCGCTCATCGACGTAAATTTGGTGGTGGCCGCGGCCAAGATATTGCTAAAGCAGTCGGCTTAAAACATGGTTTTACTCCACATGTGTTAGACGCTACCGCGGGACTTGGCAGAGATGCATTTGTATTAGCTAGCCTAGGCTGTAAGCTTACTTTATTAGAACGTATGCCAGTTGTGGCTGCGCTTTTAGATGACGGTATAGAACGCGCTAAACTCAATCATGAAGTTGCCGAAATTGCCAATAACATGCAATTAATTCATGGGTCATCATTAGAGGAAATGGATTTAGCTACTGAACCAGACGTTGTTTATCTCGACCCTATGTTTCCGCACCGAGAAAAGTCTGCTGCGGTAAAAAAAGAAATGCGTATTTTCCAATCTCTCGTCGGAGAAGACCTTGATGCTGATGGCTTGCTTGCTCCCGCACTAGCGTTAGCTAAATATCGGGTTGTGGTAAAACGTCCAAGTTATGCTCCACCACTGGCAAACAAAAAACCATCAATGAGCATCAAGATGAAAAAAAATCGTTTTGATGTTTATGTTAAACAAGCCATTCCCAAACCAACAACTTAATTCAGTCACTTGCAGGTTACATAAATACGTCATATTTATGTAACCTAACTGTCATATAAATGAGTGACCATTGTCTTTATTTCATTATGAAGGCATCCCCGTTATGCGTGTTTCTAGCTTTTCCCGTTTGTCTGCTACAGCAATCAGTATTTTTGCTGTTATCTATTTAGTAACCATGTATCACGTAGGAGAATCTTTAAGTAAAAGCCAAGCGCAATACAAGGGCTATCAGGTACTTATTTCGTTAACCACCGTTAAGTTTAATCGCACTATTGTTGAATATCTGCAGACAGGTGATGTGACCCTATTAAGTCGCGCGCAAAAGCAATTGGCGTTAATTGTTAAGCAAGCACAGAGTTTACATATCGACGAGCTTTCTAATCAAATAGAATCACAAGCTAACTCTCTTGCCCATAATATTGATACTAAATTTCGCGGTATGGGCAAGCTCAGTGGTGATCCATTAGTACTGTTACGTAATGGCGAACATGAAATGCTCGCTATCAACAATGATTTAGCTAATTATGTGCAAAATACAAAAGCACTTTCTTTGAAGCAACAGTTTAACTACCTGATTAAAACGCAGGCCATAGGCAAGTTACTGGCTGACTTGGTCAGTGCCAGAGAGGTTATGTTTGCTCAGCAACAGTCAAATATGAATTCGATAACTCCTCTTTTAAAAGAGCTCCAAAGCTTAGGGCACTTCTTATCAACACAGCCCGCCTTAGTCATTTATGCAGAAAGTGATGAAGATATGTTTGATGCAAGTGAGGATTTATTAGGAGACAGTGAAGAAAAGCAAGATTTAAGCCTGGAAGCCATTCATGAATTACAGTCATTGTTCAATCGCTATCAACGAGAGGTAGAAAACACCTTAGCGCAACAACAGCAGCGAAAGATGGGTTTAGTACTATTGGCCAAGCAAGTGGGGAATATTGAAAAATCAATCATGCAAGGTGAGGTGAATATTGCACAGCGGCAAAATAAGATAAATGAGCAGCTTAATATTATTGTCATCGGGCTGCTTATCTTTTTAGTGATATTTTTGTTAGCAAATTACTGGTTACAACGTAGTGTCATTCTTAACCCTTTACGTAATTTGCGTGATAGTTTTGTGCAATTAATGGAGCAAGGCAAAGTTGATAATATTACCAATATTGATAACAGAACTGAATTTGGCGAAATATCCACTAGTTTTAATCATATGGTTAATAAGTTAGCGCAAGATGATAAAGACAAAGCACAGCAATTGGATTTAGTTGCGAAAGCATTAACAACAATGGAAAGCCAAGTGCAAAGTATTTACCAGTCATCACATACCACCAGCACGCATGTCCAAGGCGCCAGACAAATTATGGAGGCGCTAGGCCAAGCAACTGAAACCGTGAACACACTCTCAGGGCAAGTGGTTAACAATGCACAAGCAACTAAGAAAGCAATGGAAGTGAGTCAGCATCATGTTTCACAGGTCTTAGCGGCGAGCGAATCCACCAACTTGGCCGCGAAGGAAAGTAAAGAAGCCATTACCTCACTATTTCATTCAGTTGAGTCGGTCACTTCTATTGTGGATGTGATTAGTGCTATTGCGGATCAAACTAACTTATTGGCACTTAATGCCGCCATTGAAGCTGCAAGGGCAGGTGAGCATGGTCGAGGTTTTTCTGTGGTTGCCGATGAAGTTCGTCAACTTGCGGGTAAAACGCAAGCATCACTCAAACAAATTTCCGCTCGGTTAAAACAACTGCAAGGTGCGAGTAATTCGATTGAAGGCATTATTAATGATATTGAAAAAGCGTCTGATAATCAGCGAATTATTGCTGATGAATTGCAAGAGACTTCGTTAGCAGTAACCGGACAAGCACAGGTTTCTGCAACGGTTGCTCAAGATACTCTTGAGCAAATTACCTTGCAGCGCACACACTTTATCGCCTTTGAGCAAGCGATGGCTAATGTGGATAAAGAAGTTAGTGATTCACAGCAATTATCAAATGTGATTTCGGTCGATGTGAGTAATCAGGTGAACGATATCGGACTGACACTTAAAAAAGCGTCTTAATAAGTCCAAGTTTGTTAAGCTAGGTATAATTAATTTTTACCGGCGTAGATCACTCAGCGATTTACACAAATTTCTCACAAACTCACAAAGGTGTTTTCATGATCCAACAAAACCAACTAATGCCAGTAGGCGAACTGCAAGAATTAAAAAATGGCGAAATGATCACCCATAATACGGCGGAGCTTTTTGCCGCTAAAAAGGTAGTGTTATTTGCGGTGCCTGGTGCTTTCACACCAACGTGCTCTGCGGCACACTTACCCGGATATGTGGTCTCGGCCGATGAATTAAAAGCCAAAGGTGTCGATGCAATAATTTGTTTATCAGTGAACGATGCTTTTGTGATGAATGCTTGGGGCGAGTCACAAAATGCTGAAAATATCATGATGTTAGCCGATGGTGATGGCAGCTACACCAAAGCATTAGGTTTAAGTATGGATACGGCTACCTTTGGTGGTGTTAGGTCTCAGCGTTACGCCATGGTTATTGATAATGGCGAAGTCATTAACCTGCAGGTAGAGCAAGCAAAATCATTTGAAGTTAGTAAAGCTGAAGTTATTCTCGAGCAGCTTTAATTTCTAAATAGTAGGGTCTGTTGACCTTTCGAGATTGTTTTTGCAGCTGTTTGTCGGGTATTTATACAAGGCAGATCCTTTGTCATGTGGTTGTTCAGGACAATGTGCTCCTGCATTGTCTAATAGGCTACATCCATGTAGCGTCACATAAAAAGGTGATAACGCCGTAAAAATGACCAACAAACGCTGTCTGAAGGATTCGGCTAAAAGCGTCTTACTCATTGTTGAGTAGTATTTGCTTAGAGTGCTAGGCTACACACTACTCGCCGCGATTAAAACGCTTTTATCTCGAACAAAATTTAACCGCGAAAGATCAACAGGCCCTAGTTAACCTACTAAAATCACTCGTTAAAACTGATACTGAAAGCAATTAGTATAAAAAGACAAACGAGAATAATTCACCTTATTAACCATTTGGTTAATAAGGTTTTTTTATGTTTGTAAAACTCAATGGATACGATTTATTACTTGAATCAATACTGATTAAAAGGCAGAATCCATGCAATTAAAATCTTTAAGGCAAAACTATGTTAAAAGCTGAAATGGTAGAAAAGTTAAATCAACAACTTAATTTAGAATTTTACTCTTCAAACTTGTACTTACAAATGAGTGCATGGTGTGAAGAAAAGGGTTTTGCTGGTGGCGCAGAGTTTTTACGTAAACATGCTAATGAAGAAATTCAGCACATGAATCGATTATTTACTTACGTCAGTGAGACGGGTGCTTTACCTATTATTGGTGCTATTGACGCGCCGCCACATGAATTTGAAAGCTTAGGTCAGTTATTTGAATTAACCTACGAACATGAGTGTTTAATTACTGAGCGTATTAATTCACTTGCTCATGAAGCTTTTACTAACCAAGATTACTCTACCTTTAACTTCTTACAATGGTATGTTGCTGAGCAACATGAAGAAGAGACCTTATTCAAAGGTATTTTAGATAAAATTAATCTAGTAGGTGATGATGGTCACGCTTTATTCTTTGTTGATAAGGATTTAGCTGAATTGGCTAAAAATGGCAGTACTAGCATCATGACCGAAGCTGGCGTCTAATCATACTATTTAGCTACATTGCCTAAATAAATGTCCCCTTAATTGTGAACAACACCTTTAAGGGGACATTTTTGTTTAAGCGCTATTATTCATAGCAGAAGAAGACGTTAAGAATATATACCCCTGTCCCTTTACTGTTTTAATCACTGGACGAGCAGAAATCAGCTGCAGTTTCTTTCTTAAGTTGGCCATGTGGCTATTAATACTTTTATCACAACAGCCTAACTGACGTTGAAAAATTCGCTTAGCAATAAGCTCTCTTGAAACCAAGGAGCCTGCATCGCTCATAAGCATAACCAGTAAATTAAACTCTAACCCAGTCGCAATAACGGGCTCTCCAAAAAATAGCACAGAACGATTTAAAAAATTTAATTCAACTTGGGCAATAACCAGTTTGTCAGGGAGTGAACGTTCTTCTGTTATTAACATGTTGTTTATTCTGACTCTTGAACAGATGTTTGCGTAAACATTGTTGTTTTATAACCCGTAGCTGAACTTTCACTGGTTTCAAGTATTAAAAACTGCTCTTTAGATAGTTCATTTAGTATCAATTCAAATGAGTTCAATATAATTGAACTACCATTATCCTCAGCAACAACGAAAACTTGATAACTGTTGTTTTTTAAGAGGATTGAGCTGGAGTTTTTGTAATTTATCTCTCGGTAATAGGTGGCAGAGTTGATGGTTTCATCTTGTCTGACAAAAAATACAGAGACTTGAGAGAAATCATCAGATTGTATTAAGTTAACTATTTCAACTTCATGTTCGTAAATACTGGTTAGTGGACTATTTTCAACCATTAAAGAGAACAAGTTAATGTCAATTTCATCAATGATGCCATCACCGTTTTCATCAATATTTCCGTCGTTATCCGAATCTACATACTCTTGTTCAGCATAGAAAAACAGTGTTTTATTGGTATTTTCAACTAAAGATAATAAATGATTACTTAATAACGGCGTATTATCCTCAATATTGGTAAGATCTACACTGTAGTCACCGCTTGCTAAGACGATGGCATTACTGACTTCACCATAGGGTAGGAAAGCGATAACAGGCGTATCATCAACACCGTTCAGATGCAGCGCAAAAGCTTCTTGGTAATTACTTAACAACTCATGATTAGCAACGGCATTATAAGCGCTAAATTGCGCCTCAGCTTCATTGTCTACGTAGTTAACTACCGTAGAATCTGACATGATATCTAACACATAGGGTGATGTACCCGCACCGGTGTTTTCTCTTACGATAATGATGTTTTGAGAGCTATAGGCAAAAGGTATGCTACTTGAAGTAAACAGCACCTCATCGCTACCTGCCGTTGTGATATAAAAAATGTAATCATCTTGATCGCGTTTTTGATTATCAGATAATTGTTGGTAAGTATACTGACCAACTAAAATGGCTTCATTAAAACTCTCATTGTCCTTAGAGAGATAAAAATCAACGGCTTGCTGGTTCGAATGCATATTTAGCACCCTAAGATTAAACAGATCGTTACTGGTGTCATCGTCATCATCAATAACAGGAATACTGTGCACCAGCACTTGTGGAGATAAAATGCTATCACTCAGTACTACCATATGAATTGTATCTTCAGTTAACGCAATACTATTTTCATAAATAACGGATAGATCATCGGTTGCAGAGCTGTCATCATCTTGCCAAGCTAATTGATAGTCATAATCTTGGCTTGTTACGCTAATATTGCTATGAGCACTACCGTAGGAAATAGCTGAAAAGGTTTGTTCAAAATGGTCATCATCATCGTTATCTTCCGTAAGGTCTTCATCTAGAGTTAAATGAATACTGGGTGAATCTTTTGATAAATTATAAAGTTTAATGTAGCCCTCTCCGCTACCATCGTCACTGGAATCACAGCCCAGTAAGATAAATAGCAAGATGCCAGCAGCAAGACAGCTTTTTAAAGCTTGTAGGGTTTTTAGTGTCATCATCTGTTTTCCATAATGTAAAGTTGCAACAATTTGTTGGCGAATGTTATGCAGCTGTAGATAGCCACTTCAGAGAAGAGTTCCTACCTTTACACAATCTTTACTTTTCTTTATTTTAGGATGGGCATTACGAGGAATTTACGCGCTTAATGGCTAATAAAGTCTTTTCATCAAGCTTTTTGTATACGCACTATTTGCATAACGATTATAATAGGGCCGAAATTTTCAAAGTCCTATTGGTATAAGTGTACTTATAGGGCTTTTATTCTTAAGGTGTAACAGTGATCACAACAGACGTATTAGTAATTGGTGCCGGCGCGGCAGGTTTAATGTGTGCAGCACAAGCAGGATATCGTGGTAAAAGCGTTGTTGTGGTTGATATGGGTAAAAAACCTGCTCGTAAAGTATTGATCAGTGGTGGTGGTCGCTGTAATTTCACCAATGAAAATACCAGCCCAGAAAACTACCTTTGCCAAAACCCCCACTTTGCCAAATCGGCATTAAGTCGTTATAGCGCACAAGATTTTATTGATTTAGTGGATCGTCATGGCTTGCAGTATCATCATAAAACACAGGGGCAATTATTTTGTGATGACAGCGCGCAAGATCTTGTTGATATATTGATGACCGAATGTGATTGGGCTGGCGTAAAGCTCGAACTACGCAGTGAAGTTCTGTCCGTATCAAAAGTAAAAAGCAAAGAGGCTGGCGATGATGGGCAAGGTTATTTAGTGACAACGAGTGATAAAAGCTATCAATGTAAATCGTTAGTTGTTGCCTCTGGCGGTTTAACTATGCCTAAATTAGGTGCAACCGCTATCGGTTATAAAATTGCAGAGCAATTTAATCTCAATGTGTTGGAAACATTAGCAGCATTAGTACCCTTCACCTTACATGAACACGATAAACAGCGTTTTGATGGTCTGTCTGGTATTAGCTTATTGACCGAAGTGACTAGTGAAAATGGTACACGTTTCAAAGAGAATATTTTGTTTACCCATCGTGGTTTATCAGGACCTGCAATTTTACAAATATCATCTTTCTGGCGAGCGGGGCAGGCGGTTACTATTAACCTGTTACCGGAACATAACCTGAGTGAAACATTAAACCAGTGGCAAAGTGAGCAGGGACAAAAATCGGTAAAAAACCTGCTAGCAACCTTATTACCTAAGCGTTTTGTTGAGGTATTAGTTAAAGAGGGGGTAATCGCCGATAAACCAATAAAGCAACTCAATCATCAGGATATTACTGTACTGAGTGACTATTTACATGCTTGGCAGATAAAACCAAATGGCACTGAAGGTTACCGGACAGCAGAGGTTACCTTAGGTGGTGTTGATACCGATGAGCTTTCTTCAAAAACCTTTGAAAGTAAAAAACAACAAGGGTTGTTTTTTATCGGTGAAGTAATTGATGTTACGGGTTGGTTAGGGGGCTATAATTTCCAGTTTTGCTGGGCTAGTGGTTATGCTTGTGGTCAAGCAGTTTAATTGGCTTTAGTTTTTTAAAGGCATGTTTTTATCGAAAACGGTTAGATATTGTAAATGCATTAATTGCTGGGCTAAGATCTTTAAACTTGCCAATGAAATTGATAGACCTGACTGTAAATAGATACTTGTTGAGTGATTATGAGGTCACTGGCTGGGTTAGGAAAAAAAACGTAAAAAAGGTTCACCTCGATCAGTTAACAACCAACTTAGCGCTGCAGTATTAATAACTACAGTAAACCAAAATGTTACCCTAAATTTCTGCTTTTTAGATTTATGTCTAAGCAACTGTTGTGCAAGAGCAGCTCCTGGCCAGCCGCCAAGTAGCGCGAATAAGTGCAAAGTACTTTCTTGGGTACGCCATGTACCCCGTTGCGCTTTTGTTTTATCAAAGGCATAGGTGATAAAAGTCATAAAACTAACGGCTAAGTATAGAATTAATATGTTCTGGGGTAGGTAACCAAACAAATAGGAAAGGGTTATCAAAGTAATGAATAGCAGGGGGAGATAAATCGAAAATGTACTTATGTGGCTAGTTTGCTGCTTTAGTTTTTTTTCATCAGAAAATGTCGCCTGATCTGCACAATATCTACCTCGCTTATCTTGTACTACAGAGAAGGTCATAACGTCATTGATTTTGGGTGTTCTTTGTCGACTTTTTAAGGCTGTTTTGTGTATAAAAATAGCATTGCCACCGCCATTGGGTGTTATAAAACCAAAGGCTTTGTCGCCATTCCACTTACTAATTTTTCCTGTTAAACGCACGTAAACTTCCTTGTTGCAGTTTGTTGTCACGACTTTATGAACTGAATTAGATTTTAGCTACTAACGCACTCTCTCAGTAGATTAAACTCGTTAGTATTTTTATCTTCTTCAGCACAAATACTTAACAGGTCGTCAATAAAGTGTTGTAACGCTTTGTGCTCAATATTTTTAACTTTATCTTGCTGTGCAGGTGTTAACATTTGATAGCTAGTGGCAGCACCAAAGTCGCCGAAAATAATATTACCTTGGCTATCGAATAAGGTATTGTGAGCGTATAGATCACCGTGACATACCTGATTTTTATGCATGTGCGCGAACACATCTTTCATCTGGTTAACTATATGACTAATAAGCCTAATGGGTAAATTAAAATCTTGTGGAAAGGTATCTCGGGTGCAGCTGTTAAAACAAGGAGGTAAACCTAGGTTGTGATAATTCTCAGGGATCAGCGTCATGACTAATGCTAGGTAGCTTTCTTCATTTACTTGCGCCACAGATTCTACTAAATTTGGATGAAAACCTACTTGTAAACAAGCTTGCAATTCATCTTGTGGGTAACCGTCACTGGTAATTTCACCTTTAAATACTTTTACTGCAATATCTTCAGGAAATTGCGTTTGCGGTGTATTCCAGTGTGCCTTTGAAATGACTCCTGAAGCGCCCTGACCTAATACATTCTTTAAGGTGTAGCTTGTTGATGAGAGTTCTGGCACGGACTTAACTTTGGCGTTAGCTTCACTGTTAACCGCTGAAAAAGGGTTACCGGCAAAGGCAAACCAGGCCAGATTAGGTAAGTTCAATAATTGTTCAGGGCACTGTGTTAGTTTATTCGCAGAAATGCGTATCAGCTCTAGGTTATGGCATTGCGCTAATGTTTGCGGCAAATGTGTTAACTGGTTACCCGCTAATGCTAACTTTTGTAATCTTGGTCGCTCACCTAAACTATTTGGCAAGGTTTCGATTAAGTTATCTGTTAAAATCAACCAACGTAATTGAGCAGGTAATGAATGTTCTGCCACTTGTTTTATTTGGTTCGATTTAAAACCTACCATCTCAAGGTTTGGTAATTGTCCTAGTACATCAGGCAAATGTTCAAATTTATTCTGAGAAGCGAAAATAATCTTTAGTTTAGTCATCTGTGCCAACTCATCCGGTAATGATGACAAGGCATTATTAGATAAATCGAGGATCTCTAAACTGTCAGCTAGTGTTAATATTTCTAAGGGGAATGTGCTCAGGTTTTCAGATAATTTTAATTGGCTAATGCCGGCGAGTGCGCCAGAGCGAAGTTGAGAAAGCGTATACAGCATAAAATGTCCGGAGAAATGAGAAAATGGCGCTAGTGTACAAGAAATTATTTGTTAAATCATGGGCGATTGAGTAATGATACTTTGCCTTTATTTCTTTTGGTATTTTGGATGTAATTTCAAATAATCACACCAAATACTAAAGTTAGTATGATTGTAACGGATGTCTGTTGCAGTATACCACCTTGAATATTCAATTGCCTTAAGGCGAAATAGTACTTTATTACCGTCAATGGCAACATGACAAATTAAATTTTCCATGGTGGAATTGCTTACTTGAACTTGGGCAAACCCTTTGGCGTTACGTTGATGTTTTACTGCTATTTTAGGCATAGATAATGCGCTAAAAGAGAATAAGAGTGCAGTGATTAAAGCAAATAACTTTATAGTCATTGTTATGTTTTTTAAACCATTTAGAAAATAATGTGAAGTTTAGCATTGAAAGCGAATTAAGTGTCTCCATAACTTATAACAACGCGGTAATTTCATTCTAGTTATTGCAACTCAATTACAATATTTTAAAAATATGCTTATTAAAAGCATTTACAAGAGATAAAGTCATGGCTAATTTCGTACCTGTTAGAAAAGAACAACATCAAAATCTTAAACTTGCTAGCAAGCGTGATCTTGCACATGTTGCTGGTCAACACATTGTTTCAGTAACCGCTGCTGAGTATGCACAAGCATCGGCAAGTTATCCGGTGTTATTAGTTAAAAACCCAGACTCACCACGTTACCGTAGTGTTGCTATGTTAGGTTTAGAGTCAGGTGAAAACTTATATTATAAAGATGAAAAATGGAGTGGTTTATCATTACCACAAAGTGTTGGAATGGCACCATTTTCTTTAGGTTTAGATCCTGACAAAGAAAATACACTAACAGCTTGTGTTGATATTGATAGCGCTTTAGTTGGTGAAGACAAAGAACTTGCTTTATTTGAAGCTGACGGAAAAGAAACAGAGTTATTAACTAATGTACAAAATTCATTAGGTCGTTTATATGAAAATGAAAAAATGACTGAAAACTTCATTAAAGAACTTGAAGAAAATGAGTTATTACAGGAGCTTGAGTTAAATATTGATTTGAGTAATGGTGAAAAGAAAAAGCTTACCGGTATTTTCACTATTAATGAAGATAAAGTAAAAGCATTAGCCGATGATAAAGTATTAGATTTTCATAAACGTGGTTTATTCGTACCAATCTATGCAATGTTAGGATCTTTAGGTCAAATTAACCGCCTAGTACAATTGCGTAACCAAACAGGTAATGCGCAAATTACTAGTATCCAAATTGCACCACTAGCAAAAGAAGAAGTAAAAGAAGAGACTGCAGAGAGTTAATTCACCTGTTTATACGACAGTAATAAAATAGATTGAATAATATCAAGGGGCTTTTGCCCCTTTTTTGTTGCTTTTTTGTTAAAAAAAATTACTTTTCATATTCCTGTGCTGGTACACCTGTGATAATTTATAAGCAATAACGATTTATAATAATGAGAATAATATGGTCGATAAAAGTAAATTTTCTAAGGATGTAGAAGAGCAAATTCAAAGTTTGGCTAGTGATATATACATTCAAGTGGAAGATAAATTAACTCACTTAATATCTGCAGCAGTTAAGACTGAAGCTAGTAAAAATATTGATCAGCAAAGCCAATATCTATCAGAAAAAGAGCAATCATTGCAAAAAGATTTTGCTGAAAAACAGCAATTGCAACAGGAAGAAGTAACGCAGCTTAAACAAGCGTTAGCTGAGAAACAGCTAGATGAAGCTACAAATAAGCAAAATTTTCAGGTAGAGCTCACTCAAAATACCATTAATTACACCGAAACTATTGAATGCCTAGAAAAAGAAATTATTAATTTAAAACAACAACAAACACTACAACAAGACAAAAAACAAATTAGTAATAATAAGTTGGACGAGAAACTACTTGAAACAGAACAAAAACTAAATGATAAAAATAAAGAGATTGATGGCTTAAATGGCCGGCTTATGGTCTTAACTGAGCAAGAGCAAAGTTTAACCACACAACTCACTGTTGCTAAAGAACAGATTGAGCTCAATGCACAGCAAAAAACTGAAGCTGTGACCGCTATGAAATCTCAAGCTGAAACATCAGCTAAAAAAGAAATTGAAACTTTGACTGAGAAATTACGGTTAAATGAAAAGCAGCATAACGAAGCACTCACCACGATTAAAAATCAAGCGGAAGCGTCTGCCAAACAACAAATTGATGTTCTAACTGAAAAATTGAAGTTAAATGAAAAACAACAGAGCGAAGCGGTAACAGTTATCAAGACTCAAGCTGAATCGACTGCCAAACAACAAATCGATGTGTTAACTGAAAAACTTCAGAAACTTGAAAGTGAAAGTGCTCGTGTGCAGGTAGAAATACAGCAAAAGGGTGATACGAAAGTAAAAGAGCTAGAGCAAAAGATCTCTCAGTTAGAAAATCAAGCTCAGCAGGAAAAAAATGACAAGGCTGAATTACAACAGCAAGTATCAGTACAGCAAAAATCAATTGATACAGCCGCAAGTATAAATAAGCAATCTGAGCAAAAAAGCCAAGACTATCAAGCACAAATCATTAAGCTGACAGAGCAAGCATCCATTGATAAACAGCAACTTCTTGATGAAGTAAAGTCAATTAAAGAGGAGGTTGAACAAGTAAAACAGCAACACCTTGAAGAGAAAAAAATCCTCAATGAGAGTGCTGAACAAATAAAACAACAACACCTTGAAGAGAAAAAAGCCATTAATGAGAGCGCTGAACAAGTAACACAACAGCACCTTGATGAGTTAAAAGCAATTGATGGGGAAGCTGAGCGAGTAAAACAACAGCACCTCGATGAGATAAAAGCAATTCATGAGGGTAGTGAAAAAATAAAACAGTTACACCATGATGAAATAAAAGCGATAAACGTGAGCGCTGAACAAGTTAAACAGTCGCACCTTGATGAGATTAAAGCAATTAATGAAAATGCAGAAGAAGTAAATAAATTGCAAACAGCGGCACAGCAAAATATTATTGAATTAGAAAAAGCTAATGAGCAACTGAATAATAAAATAGCAACAGAACATAATGATATGAAATTGTGTCAGCAAGAAGTCGCAGTGCTTAATGAGCAAGTGAGAGTTGCACAAGAAGGGCAAGAAAACATCTTGCAACGGTTTAATAAAAATCGTGATAAGCAAGAAATTGAAAATAATAAAGTGCGAGAAACGATTAAGTTCTTACGTGATGAGAATCATCAATTGATCAGTGATATCAGCGAACAAAAAGCTCAGTTTCATGATCAAACAAGTGAATTGGAACATAAGTTAACCGAGTATAGATTGAAATTTGAATATGCACAGAAGCAATTAACCAGCTAGTTGTTTCGAAATCAATACAAGTTAGCCATGATAAAACCAAGCTTATTCGCATTTTGAATAAGCTTGGGTATAATCCAGTTAATTATCTAAACTGAGTACATATCTAAGTGGCTATTCACCTTCCTTTTGCCAAGTTAAGTCATTGGCATCAAATTGCTTTCTCTGCAGCGTTACTTGAGCGTATGTTGCCTAATTATCTAATGTTTAGTGAAGGGGCTGACTTTGGTAATGCTAAAGTATTACGTAATCAACTCGATATTATTTGGCAATGGCTTGATAACAGTAGCACGGTAAAAATTAATAGCGATGCCCAATTACTCAAATTAGAAGCTGAAACCCCTGACCCAGAAGAGTTTGATTCTTTTGGTGTATTTCCTGCTCTTGATGCGTGTATGGCGCTTTCTGCTTTATGGCAATTAATGCAAGTTAAGCCAATGAAGAAACCAAAAATATCAGAAGTTGATATTGACGACGTTCAAAGTATCAGTCGTTTGTCACATAATAGTGTTAGTTATTATGTTGAGCTGCTTTTACTTGAAGAAGTTGCAGAGTCTGTTGATGAAGAGTTTACGATTACTGCCGAGCAAATGGATGCACATCCACTTATGCAATGGGAAATCGACACGCAAAATGAACTGTTTGATTTTCTAAAGTTTGCCGCCGCCGATAAGCGTACTTGTAAACTAGCTAAGCAGATGAGTTTATCTGAAGGTTTATCTAATTTAGGTATAGAGATCGCTTAATGGTTAAGTAATACCAATATATTAATCTATTTGATATTGACCTTACTCTAACGCTCAAATAAAAATAATCACCTTAATGAAGGAAGCTAATATGAAGTTATTTAGTTATGCATTGTTTGCATTTACCTTGCTCTTATCTGCCGTTACGCCAGTGCAAGCAAACAGTGTTGATGATAAAAATGCTAAAATTGAACAGGCTATTTCGAAAGCGATGGCTACGTTTCAAGTACCCGGTGTAGCCGTAGCAATTATTAAAGATAACAAAGTGGTAATGAGTAAAGGCTTTGGTGTTATTGAACATGGTAAATCCGCTAAAGTTACCCCTGACACATTATTTGGTATTGCTTCAAACACTAAAGCAATGACCGCTGCTTTGTTGGCCAATCTAGTCGATGAAGGTAAGTTGACCTGGCAAACGAAGGTTATTGATATCATCCCTGAATTTCAGATGCCAAATGCCTATGTTACTCGTGAATTTACCATTACCGACCTGCTAGCGCACAATTCAGGCTTAGGCCTAGGTGCTGGTGATTTAATGATTTGGCCACATACTACATTAACTAATGCCGATATTATTAAAGGCTTAAAGTACTTACCTGAAGTCTCTAGTTTTCGCAGTGAATTTGCTTATGATAATTTAATGTACATCATTGCTGGTGAAGTGATTGCTCGTGTTACTGGCAAACCTTGGAGTGAGGTTATCCAAGAACGCATATTTACTCCGCTTGGCATGAATAATACCAGAGCAACTTTTTCATTAATCGAGAAGACTAATAACAATGTAGCCAGAGCGCATGTACCGCTTAATGACGAGTTGAATGTTGTAGGTGGTAATTTCTTAGAGAAATTTTCATCGGCTGGCTCTGTAGCGTCTAGCGTTAATGATATGAGTTTGTGGTTAAAGGCTCAGTTAAATCAAGGTGCTTATGGTGCTAAACTGGATGAAAAGTCTCCTCGTCTTTTTTCAGCTAAACAAAGTCATACCATGTGGAAAGCGCAAACCTTACTTTCTGTGTCGGACAAAGCAACTAAGCAAGATAAAACGCACTTTTCAGCTTACGGTTTGGGCTGGTTTATGAAAGATTATCATGGGGTGAAGTTGATTCATCACAGCGGTGGTATATTAGGTATGGTCTCTAAAGTGGTGTTAGTGCCAGAGGAAGATCTCGCCATGGTCATTTTAACTAATCAACAATCAGGCTACGCTTTTAATGCCATTTATCAGCAAATTTTAAATGAGTATCTTGAATTACCTAAAAAAGATTGGATTACTTATTACCATGAGAAGCAGCAAAAAAATATTGCTAAAGAGCAAAAACGTTTAGCCATCGCGGCAGAGACAGTTAATAAAAATTCAGCGCACTCCTTGGTATTGCGAGAATATGCGCAAACTTATGTTGATGATTGGTATGGCGAAATTCATATTAGTTATAAAAATAATAAGCTTCATATGCAATTTGGCAACACCCCTGAATTAACTGGCACCTTAGAGCATTACCAACATAATACTTTTATTGTTCGCTGGCATGATAGAACCCTTGAGGCCGATGCTTTTGTTAACTTTAACTTAAATGAAGACGGTGGCATTAATTACGCCACGATGAAAGCTGTATCACTGGCAACTGACTTTAGTTTTGACTTCCACGACTTAACGCTAGTACCGAAAAACTAATTGCAGATCTTTATAGATAAAAAAGGAGTACTCAGTAGTACTCCTTTTTTGTTTTCAATGTTAATTTTTTAGATAAGTGACAAAATATTAGCGTAGAAACTGTGTTTTTCCTTGGCGTTTATGAATAACATTTTTAATATCTAATTGGTTATTGTCATTGGATTGTTTTATCTCAACTCCTTCATGATTTAATAACCATAGTTTCCGCTCAATACCACCAGCATAACCAGTTAATGAACCATTACCACCTATGACGCGATGACAAGGAACAATTAGCGTAATGGGATTTCGACCATTAGCGCCACCAACAGCCTGGGAGGCTTTGGGTTTCCCGAGCATCTTGGCTATTTCACCGTAGGATTTCACCGTTCCAAAAGGTATTTTTGCTAAACAGTCCCATACCGATTGCTGAAATTCAGTGCCTTGAGAATCTAGAGGTACGGTAAAAGCCTGACGCTGGCCGGAAAAATATTCTATTAATTGCTGCTTACACAGTGCTGTAATGTCATTGGTTTTGCTTTTAGCTTTTATGTCGCCACTCATTTGTTCACCGCAAAATATGGCTTGGCGAATACCTTGCTCGGTTGCCATAAATTCAAACAAACCCAATGGCGTGTCGAGATAATCAATAAACATCTTAATGGTCTCCGAAAATGCACAGCATGAAATTATCCCTGATATTGATACAGTTGATAGACAACCTGGCCAGAAACTTTTTCTTTAATTAACTGCCAATTAGCTGGGATAACTTGTGTGCTCTCTGCTTCCATCTCAACATAAATGAGTGCCTGATCAGCCAAACCAAAGTGATTCAGTAATTGTGCGGCTTGTTCGACCAATTTTTTTCTAAAAGGAGGATCGAGAAAAACTAAATCAAAGGGGTTGTTTGTACTTGCGGTCAACTCTGGTTTAACAGCATCATTTTTTAGAAAAGCAAGCGCGTTATCATTAATAACGTTAATGTTATCAGCCTTGAGTAATGCTTTATTCTCAAGTAGCTGATTCGCTGCTGCTCTATTTAATTCCACTAAGGTAACTTGAGCAGCGCCACGTGATAAGGCTTCAAACCCTAAGCTACCAGAGCCAGCAAAGCAATCTAGGCAGTTGGCTTGGCTAATATAAGGCATGAGCCAGTTAAAAACTGTTTCTTTAACTCTATCGGTAGTTGGTCGTAATCCTTCGGCCATTAATACCGGTAATTTTCGGCCTTTGTGTTTACCTGCAATAATACGAATTTTACCGGCAGATTTACCCTGACCTCTTCCAGAAAGGAGCTTTTTACTTAGTTGTTTTTTTGCTTGATTCATATCACTGACAATTTTGCTATTAAGTGCTAATATAGCGCCAATTTTATCCTTGTTTGGTCGTTAAACCAAACAAATTTATCCCTGTTTGGTTTAACGACCAAACAATTTCACACTGAAACAAATTTAGGTAGCAAAACGTGTCGAAGAAAAAAGGTATGTTGTCTTGGTTAGGCTTTGGCAAAAAAGAAAAGCAACCAAGCACTGAAGAAAATAGCAATGAAGCACTCTCTATCGCTGAAGATGAACAATCAACCATTGCAGAATCGGTTGAGCAACTTGACGAACAAATGGTTGAGTCAGTTGTCGAGCAAGCTGAAGGAGCTATTACAGAACAGGCAGGAGAAGCACCTACTGAGGTAATTAACGACGAAGTTAATGTTCCAGATGACATTGTTGAGGACTCAACAGCAGAAATAGCAGACGCTGTAGCGGTTGAGCCTGAAATAACAGATTCAGTAAGTGAAGAAAATACTCAGACTGTAGAAACTGAGCTTATGAGTGACATTGCCAGTGAACAGCAACCAGAAGCTAAATTATTAGCCGAAATGGAAGCTGCTGAGCAAGACGAATCAATCGACGATGTTGAGCTTGTAGAGGAAACTTTAGAAGATTCAGTACAGCAGGAAGTCGAAACGTCTACAGCTATTGAACCGGCAGTTGAAGATATTGTTGAAGTCAAAGCTGAAAGTAAGCTTGGATTCTTTGCCCGCTTAAAACAAGGCTTAAGTAAAACAAGGCAAAACTTAGGTGGCGGTTTAATTGATTTATTTCGCGGTAAACAAATAGATGATGACTTATTTGAAGAGTTAGAAACTCATTTGCTCTTAGCAGATGTTGGTGTTGAAACCACCATGAAAATTATCGATTCATTAACGCAAAGTGCTAATCGTAAGCAGCTTAAAGATGCCTCTGCTTTGTACGACTTATTGAAAGTAGAATTAAAAAAAGTTATTGAAGATGTTACTCAGCCGTTAGTTATTCCTGACGATGAAGGACCTTTTGTTATCTTGATGGTTGGTGTCAATGGTGTAGGTAAAACCACAACCATTGGTAAACTGGCCAAGCAATTTCAAGCACAGGGTAAATCTGTCATGCTAGCAGCAGGTGATACTTTTAGAGCTGCAGCGGTAGAGCAATTACAAGTATGGGGTGAACGCAATGATATCCCTGTTATTGCCCAGCATACCGGAGCTGATAGTGCCTCGGTTATTTTTGATGCTATCAGTGCGGCAAAAGCACGTAAAGTTGATATTATCATTGCTGATACTGCAGGGCGCTTGCAAAATAAAGCCCACTTGATGGAAGAATTGAAAAAAGTTGTCCGCGTAATGAAGAAGTTAGACGTTAATGCGCCTCATGAGGTGATGCTAACGCTTGATGCCGGTACGGGTCAAAACGCGTTAAGTCAAACCAAGCTTTTTGATGAAGCTGTAGGGTTAACGGGTCTAACGATTACTAAGCTAGATGGTACTGCCAAAGGTGGTGTTGTTTTTGCCATTGCAGATAAACATAGTATTCCTATTCGATATTTAGGTGTTGGTGAAAGTATTGATGATTTAAGACCTTTTATTGGTGATGATTTTATTGAAGCGCTTTTTAGTAAGTAGCTTTAAATAAATCTGCAATGCGCCTCTAAATCTCACGTTGTGAACTGTGTATATAAGTCCTATTGGCATAAAGCATCTTAATATTAAAGTAATAACGGTAATATTAAGATGCACCGTCATGGTGAGTTATTGGGTCGTTCTGAACACAAACGCCTATTCTTTAGAATAATTTATCTCTTCAACCAATGCCTTGTTTATAAAACGTTGAACTCTCGCTAAGTGATCAATAAATCAGTCTGATTGGTATCACAGGGTAATTGTGCTAAGTTAGCCAACTTATTCGTACAAAGTATTAAAGTAATATGATTAATTTCAATAAGGTAAATAAAACCTATCCAGGCGGCTATCTAGCATTAAAACAGGTAAGTTTTAGTCTAGAAAGTGGTGAAATGGCTTTTTTAACGGGCCATTCAGGAGCAGGTAAAAGTACTTTATTAAAGTTAATCTCATTAATGGAAAAACCCAGCTCTGGTAGTATCCAAGTAAATCACACCGAACTCTCCGATATTCAATATAAGCAAGTGCCTTATGTACGTCGCGGTATTGGTATGATTTTCCAAAGTCATAACTTACTTAAAGATCGTACTGTTTTTGATAATGTCGCGTTACCGCTAATTATTGAAGGTGTTAGTCACAGTGAAATTAAAAAGCGTGTGGCAACTGCGTTAGATAAAGTGCATTTAAGTGCTAAATTGAAGTGTTATCCACACATGCTTTCAGGTGGTGAACAACAACGTGTTGGTATAGCTCGTGCGATTGTTAACAAACCGCCTATCCTTCTTGCCGATGAGCCTACAGGTAACTTAGATCCAAAACTATCATTAGATATTATTCGTTTGTTTGAAGAATTTAATGCTGCGGGTGTAACCGTACTCATTGCAACGCATGATCTAGGTTTAATTGCACGGATGAAATACCGTACTCTGACACTGAAAGAGGGCACCATGATTAATGATGGCATTGTTGACGGTCTACAAGCACAAGGGGCGACTGATGAGCAATATTCATAGTAGTGGTTTGAAAACACGCTCAAGCTTAGTGGCTCGCCTGTTATCTTTACCTATCAGACATTTTCAGCAAGCAATAGGCAGTTTAGGCAATTTATGGCGCACGCCGTTTACCACAGTGATGACGATTTTTGTTCTCGGTATTAGTCTGGCATTACCTGCAACCTTGCATCTTTTTGTGAAAAACGCCGAGCAAGTAAGTGAACAGTGGGATAGTGCTTCGCAAATCACTTTATTTTTAAAATTATCTACCAGTGAGAAAAGCGCACAAAATTTAATAAAACGCATTAGCCTTTATAACGATGTGGCCGAGGTACGCTACATTTCAGCTAAGCAGGCTTTAAAAGAATTTAAGATTTTATCTGGCTTTGGTCAATCACTTGAATACCTAGATAAAAACCCCTTACCAGCAACAATATTAGTAACACCAACACAAAGAGCCAGCCAAGCACAAGCAGCAAATGCCTTGTTAGCTAAACTGACTAATGAACGAGAAGTTGGGCAAGGTAAACTTGATCTAGAATGGTTAACGCGCTTAGAGGCTATGGCTCGTTTAATTGAAGATATTGTGCTAGGCGTGGCCTTATTGCTGTGTTTGTCAGTGGTACTCATTGTCGGCAATACTATTCGATTAGCTATTTTGAATGAAAAAGATGCTATCGCTATTATGAAATTGGTTGGCGCGACAGATAGCTTTATTCAAAGACCATTTTTATATTCAGGTATATGGTACGGTATTTTTGGCGGCATACTTTCGTGTATTGCCGTGACGCTGCTTGCTTGGTATTTAGGTTACGCTATTAGTGACTTAAGTGAGCTTTACCAGAGTAATTTTCAGCTACAGGGATTATCCGGCGGTGAAGCTTTAATGTTGATCGGTTTTGCTATTGTGCTTGCGTTAGTGGGGAGTTATATCTCGGTAAGCCAACATATTAAAGCGATTGAGCCTAATGCTGATTAACGCTATTCAAGGTTCCCTAAAGAGAGAAAACAAGCAATTGTAGCTCGCTTTTACGCCGCCTTTTAAGGTGGCATCTGATCTTATTGCTGGACTTAGCTGAGAACTAGCTTAGTTTTCTTGCACTTATAGTTTTAAGTGTGACTTGTATAACCAACTGTTTATTATTGATAATTCCTTTGCCTTACAAATCGTCACATTTAATTCACAAAAAATTTGAAAGATCGCCTTGTGCCACCCTTTCTATTAAGCTAATGTTCATGTCCCCGCTATCGCAAATAGTGTCGATATATGTTATTATCGCGGGCGAATTAAAGAGAGAAGGAGAGGTTTTTTTATGAGTGAAGCAATGCAACTTACCTTACCCAAAAGTGGTAGTATCGAAGCATACATGCAATCCGCGTACAGCATTCCTATGTTATCCGCAGAGAAAGAGCATGATCTGGCTACTCGCCTCTACAATGAAAATGATTTACAAGCGGCGCAAGAGTTAATTATGTCGCATTTACGTTTTGTTATTCATGTTGCTAAAGGCTATTCTGGTTATGGGTTACCTCATGCTGATTTAGTACAAGAGGGCAACGTGGGTTTAATGAAAGCAGTTAAACGTTTTAATCCTGAAGTAGGTGTACGTTTAGTTTCTTTTGCTGTGCATTGGATTAAAGCAGAAATTCATGAATTTGTGCTTAAAAACTGGCGTATCGTTAAAGTTGCAACAACGAAAGCGCAACGTAAATTATTTTTTAACCTTCGTAAAAATAAAAAACGTTTAGGCTGGTTCAGCACTGATGAAGTAAATACAGTAGCAGAAACCCTTGGCGTAACCACCAAAGATGTTATGGAAATGGAATCTCGTATGAGTAGCCATGACCAGGCGTTTGAATTATCAAAAGATGATGATGATAATATTGGTGCGAGTAATTTTTCACCTGCGCAATATCTGCAAGATAAACAATCAGATTTAGCGGTTGAAGTTGAAAATGATAATTGGGATAACCATGCTAACCAGCGTTTATCAACCGCATTAGTGACGCTTGATGAGCGTAGTCAAGACATTATAAAGACACGTTGGTTAACTGAAGATAAAACAACGCTACAAGAGTTAGCTAATAAATACCAGATATCAGCGGAACGTGTAAGACAGTTAGAAAAGAATGCCTTATCTAAACTCAAAAACACTATGGTTTTTGATTAACGTTTAGTTATATATCTAATTTAAATAAACCGACGTAATGTCGGTTTTTTTATGTCTGCAGATCCGCAAATTAAGTTGTTAGTCGTATTTTTATGAGGGCTTATCTCAGATGAGGGTTAAAAACAGTCTATGGATATACAAATAATCACATGTTTGTATGCGAAAGTAACCACATCGTTACAGGTTTAACTAAGTTACAACACTTGAAAACGAACTTCTTCTATTAAATCCAGCAGTATGTTGGCAATTGATAAATATCAGTTACCAACAAACTAACGATAATAAGGTAGAAGTAATGAGCCTAAGAACAGCCAGAAAGAATCTAGTAACCCGTGCAGTGATGATTTCCCTTGCCGCAGCATCAGTCACCTCAATACAAGCATTCGCCGAAGAAGGGGTCGAAGAAGTAGAACGCATTGCCGTAACAGGCTCTCGTATTAATAGAACTGATATAGAAAGTGCCAGCCCAGTCACTGTTATCTCTTCGGACTTTATCACGAAGAGTGGTTTTACCTCGGTCCAAGAAATATTATCAATGCAACCAGCCGCTGCCGGCATGAGTCTAGGTTCAACGTCTAACAATGGCTCAGGTGGTTCGGCAACCGTAAACTTACGTGGCATGGGCGTGCAACGTACGTTGGTATTATTAAATGGCCGTCGTATGGTCGCATCAGGTACGGGGGCTGACTCTTCAGTAGATTTAAATACTATCCCTGTCTCGATGATTCAAACTATTGAAATCTTGAAAGATGGTGCTTCAGCCGTTTATGGCTCAGATGCTATTGCCGGTGTGGTAAACATCATCACTAAGAAAGACTTTCAAGGCACAGAAATAACGGCTGATGGCAGCATTACTGACAAAGGTGATGGTGAAAGCGGTGGCTTTAGCATTTTGCATGGTCGTGAGTTTGCAGGTGGTAACCTAGTGGTGGGCGCGCAATATTCAAACCGAGGTGAAATTATTCAATCGGATCGTGATTTCGTCCCTGCAGGTGAATCTTCATTTGTGCCGGGAGGCTCTCTAGGGGGGATGGTACCAGATGGTGAAGGTGGCTTTGTGCCACGTGAAGAGTCTTACGATTACACCGATGATAGTTACGCGCAAACGCCAAATGAATTATTTAGCTTGTTTACTAACTTTAACAGTGAAATAGCTGACGATACTGAATTAAGCGTCGACTTTATGTACACACGTCGAGAATCAAACCAACAAATGGCGCCGCAACCAGCGTCTATCGATTTAGACACAAGTTTGTTAGATGATAACTATACCGATCAATTTAAAGATGAAAATGGCGTTCTACCTGAAGAGCTAGAGTATAGACGACGTATGACAGATGCTGGTCCTCGTATATACGGGCAAGAAACAGATACCTATCGTGCTTCTGTTGGTTTAACGGGTTACTTGAGTAATGACTCTCAGTGGGATATGTCAGCGACTTATGGTCGTAATGATTCAAAAGATAGTGTTGGGAACTCAATTCATGCAGGGAACATGGAGAAAAGCATTTACAAGCATCAAGACGATTGGTTCAGCGGTGACCCAATGAGTAGTGATTTTTTAGCGAGTGAAGGCATTATGTACACTGAACAAAATGAAGGTGGCAATGAGCAATTCATTTTAGCAGCAGGTTACAGTGGCGTTAATGAGCACGATATTGGTTATGCCGTTGGTGTTGAAAGTCGCTTTGAAAGCGGTTATTACACACCTGACTTAATTACTCAGGCCGGTGAAAGTACTGCAGCACAACAAGATCCAACAGAAGGTAATTATTCAGTACAGTCTATCTATGGTGAAATATCTGTACCGGTAACAGACTCTTTCACGGTAGAGGCAGCAACTCGTTATGATAATTACTCAACTTTTGGGGGCGCAGCTACTTGGAAGTTAGGTGCTACTTACAGTGTTACCGATGGTTTAATGTTTAGAGCGGTAGCTGCGACTGGTTTTAGAGCACCAAGTGTCAGTGAGCTATATGGTGGTAACTCAGGTTCTTTCGATTATTTAACTGACCCTTGGGGCAACGAACAAGATTCACAAATCTTAGTAAATTATACCAGTGACGCAGATTTAAAGCCGGAAGAAAGTGAATCATTTACGGCAGGTGTTGTCTGGGAAATTACCGAAGGTCTATCTACCACTATGGATTATTGGCAGTTTGATATAACTAATGCTATCAGCCGTGTGAATGTACAAAATGAAATGAATAAGTGCTTCGGTGATGATCTGGTTGCTTGTGAGACTATCGGGATTACACCGGATGGAGACTTATCTGAAATGACCTCTACCTTAACGAATATTGGTCAGCAGAATACTTCAGGTATTGATTGGAATGTTAGTTACACGGCTAGTATTTTCAAAGTTATGCTTGATACCACGTATTTACTTGAATTTGAAGAAGATGGTATTAGCTATGAAGGTACTATTGGCGGCAATATGGGCGGTTACTCTCAGCTAAAATCTAATTTAACCGTTAGCGCCGATTTAACTGAAGACGTAAACTTACTTTATACAGCTAACTATATTCAAGGTATGGAAGGCGACGGTTATACCACTGATGATGTTATTTATCATAACGTTTCTGCGGCTTATCATATTAATGATGCGTGGCAAGTAACGGGCGGTATTAAGAATTTATTTGATACTGAGCCGGAAGAAGTACCTGATGGAAATGATATGAATACAGTACCAAACATCTACGATGTTGTTGGTCGTACTTTCTTTGTTAATACCTCATATAAGTTTTAAATAGCATTCATTATCGGTTTTATTGTCGATAAATAAAGCAGCTCAAACAAAAGGCGACTGCCAAGTCGCCTTTTTTCTATCTTTAATTTGATTAGAAGATAGTTATCCTTAGAATAAATATTGTTTTAGCTCATAATTTACCAATTCATTTACTGCTTTTACTCGTTTCCCAACATTATTTAGGTATATAATGTTGGTACAGAAAGCATGGACTAACACATAGGCTAGTCATGCGAGCATCAAATATCAGGAGTTAATTATTATGGGTGGAATCGGAATTTGGCAACTAGTTATTGTTGCCGTGATTGTAGTGTTATTATTTGGAACTAAAAAACTACGTAATATTGGTGGTGATTTAGGTTCAGCGGTTAAAGGTTTTAAAAGTGCTATAGGTGAAGATAAAGAACAAAAAAATAGTGCAGAAAAAACATCAGATACTTTAGCTGATAGCTCAAAGAGCACTACAGAAGAAGTGGTCAAAACTACAGAAAGTAAGACTAAAGAATCAGATCAGGCTTAATGTATGTTTGATGTTGGCTTTTGGGAATTAATTCTCATAGCAATTATGGGCTTAGTGATTTTAGGCCCTGAACGCTTACCGGTTGCAATTCGTACTCTTCGTGGCTGGATATCTGGTGCTCGAAAATTTAGTGATACAGTCAAGTCTGAGCTCACGGAAGAATTACGCGTACATGAACTACATGCTAACTTAAAAAAAGCAGAGCAAAGTAACTTACAAAATCTAAGTCCCGAAGTTGCCGAGTCATTGAAATCATTGCAAGAAGCAGCAGATTCTGTGACTGAGCCTTTTAAAAAGGTCGATAGACAACCCATGGATACAATGATCGCTTCTTCATTAGCTTCAGCGCCGAAAATGAAAGCAGAGTCGGACAGTGCTCAAGATACTGAAGAAGCAAAGATAGTGAATAGTCCAACAGAAAACCTAGATAAACCTGTTAAACCAGAAAGTGATAAACTTCAGTCATGAATACACCCCCAACACAAGGTGCAAGCCTTTTTGACCATCTTTTAGAGTTACGCAATAGGTTATTACGATCAATTCTCGGGGTCTTAGTTGTCTTTTGTTGCTTAGTTTATTTTGCGCAAGATATATATCAATATGTGGCACAACCACTATTAGCTACTATGCCTGAAGGGTCACAAATGATAGCGACTGATGTCGCTTCACCATTTTTCGCCCCCTTTAAATTAACCTTGGTCATATCTTTATTTATTGCCATGCCATTTGTCTTATATCAAGTGTGGTCATTCGTTGCACCTGGTTTATACACTAATGAAAAGCGCATGATTGCCCCGCTGATGCTTGGTTCTACCTGTTTATTTTATAGTGGTATTGCCTTCGCTTATTATCTTGTTTTTCCTGTTGTCTTTGCCTTTTTTACTTCAGTAGCTCCGGAAGGTGTTGTTATTGCGACAGATATCAGTAGTTATCTAGATTTTATTCTAAAACTCTTTTTTGCTTTTGGTGCCGCTTTTGAAATCCCTATTGCGATTATCTTAATGTGTTGGACAGGTATGACGACACCTGATAGTTTAAGAGAAAAGCGACCTTATGTTGTCGTAGGTGCCTTCGTTATCGGTATGTTATTGACACCGCCGGATATTATTTCTCAAACTATGTTGGCTGTGCCAATGCTACTTCTATTTGAAGTGGGTATTATTATTGCTTCGTTTTATCATAAAGAAGATGAAGACGAGTCGAATAATATAAAGGAAACTGAATAATGAATAAGATAACCAAACTCATTTATTTTGCTGTAGTTACTAGCTTGTTATTACAAACAACAATTGCTGAAGAAAAAAATCTTTCAGACAGAGTGCAGGCTTGTATAAAAATAACTCAAGATACGGCAAGACTTGCGTGTTTTGACCAACTTATAAGTAAACCTAGTGCCAAAAAAGCAGAAGCACAAATAACTGGGTTAACTGCTAAGCAAGTTGATGACTTTTCAAAAGAACAAGTGAAGAAAACGGCCGAAGAAAAAGCAAAAGAAATAGATTCTATTACCCTAACGATTAGTCAATTAAGTAAATCTCCTTATGGTCAATGGAAGATTACTTTTGATAATGGTCAAAGATGGCAACAAAAAGATAACCACAAACTTAGCCTAAAAACCGGCCAACGCGTTATTTTAACTAAAGGGGCGATTAGCTCTGTATTTTTGCAAAAAGAAAATAGCACTAAACGCATTAAAGTAAAAAGGCTTAAATAGAACGAGAATAATTTGAATAAAAGCACTTTGATAGATATTGGCGTCAACTTAACTAATAAACGTTTTGAGAAAGACCGTGAAGATGTTATTCGACGAGCTCAAATTGCTCAATTAAATGGTTTATTGATTACTGGTACTAGTGTTGAAGAGAGTCAGAAAGCGTTAGCTTTGTGCCAACACTATCAAACGACTTTTCCCAACTTGTTATATTCTACGGCGGGTGTTCATCCTCATGATGCTGACCATGTAAGCACCGACTATTTAGAGCAACTCAGGTTATTAGCGAAACAAGAGGAAGTTAAGGCCATTGGCGAGTGTGGTTTAGACTTCAATCGCAATTTTTCTGAACCTGCCCAGCAACAAAAAGTATTTAGTGAGCAAGTTGCTCTTGCTGCAGAATTGCAAATGCCACTCTTTTTGCACCAAAGAGATGCTTTTGAGCCATGGTTTAACACATTATCACCTTATTTTTCTAAAGTTCCCGCTATGGTCGCTCATTGTTTTACCGGCTCAAAAGCGGAGCTCACACAGTGCATCGCTGCTGATATGTACGTAGGTATTACTGGTTGGTTATGCGATGAACGAAGAGGTCAAAGCTTACGGGATATTGTGAGTTTAATTCCTTTAAATAGATTACTCATTGAGACTGATGCGCCTTATTTAACACCACGAACCATTCGACCAAAACCTAAAAGTAGCCGGAATGAACCGTGTTACTTACCATTTATAGCAAAAGAAATTGCCAGTATTACAGGCCTTGACCAAGAGGAAATAGCTTGGCAAACTAGCCGTAATGCCGAAAAGGTGTTTGATTTCCCATCAAAACAAGAAATGTATAAATGAAGTTATTGGTTAAAGCAAAAATTGTAGGTTTTACGTCTTTGCTGATTACATACTCACCTGCAAGTTTTGCTATAACTGAACAAAATGCTGAGCATTTATGCTTTGGTATGGGGATTTTTTTAGGGGCGTTAGCTACTCTGTTGTTAGGTTTATATTTAACCCGACATTATCGATTGAAATACCAAAAAATATTACAACAGCTTAAACTTGCCAAAAGCAATGTTAAAATAGCCGAGCAAACAATGGTAACTTTGGCTAAGGAACAACAAGATAGTCAAGACTTATTAGAAGAAAGGGTGCAAGAGCGTACGCTGGAACTAAATATTGCTCTGCAAGAGTTGGAAAGTGCTAACCAAGAACTCGAACGTAAAAATGTTTTAGATGAACTAACTGGCTTACATAACCGCCGATTTTATGATCAAAAAATAGTCGCAGAATACCGTCGAAGCCGTCGAAATCTAACCGCTTTAAGTTTGGTGTTAATTGACGTCGATCTTTTCAAAACAGTTAATGATACTCATGGCCATCTAGCAGGTGACCAATGCTTAATTTGGCTGGCAAGCCATATAAAAAAGAGTTTAAAGCGAAGTACTGATAGAGCATTTCGTTACGGCGGGGAAGAGTTTTGCTTAATCTTGCCTAATACCGATGCCGAGGGAGCGTTGCTCTTTGCTGAACAATTACGCCAACAGGTGCATGAAAAAGCTTTTCAATTTCGAGATATCGAAATTCCATTGACAATCAGTTGTGGAATATCAACGTATCAACAACAAGTTGATATTGGACCCGAACAAATATTTTCAGGCGCCGACAATGCCTTATATCAGGCCAAACATAATGGTCGTAATCAATCGAAACAACATATTTTCACAGAATAATTAGGAATATCTATGTCCCACAATGGTAATTCAGCATTTGGTCAATATCCAGCTCGTCGTATGCGTCGTATGCGTGTTGACGATCATACTCGTCGTTTAATGGCTGAATCTCAGTTAACAGTTAATGATTTAATCTACCCAGTTTTCGTACTTGAAGGTGAAAGTCAACGAGAAGCAATAGCTTCAATGCCTGGTGTCGAACGCAAAAGTATTGATCTGTTATTGGTAGAAGCGCAGGAGTTGGTTGATTTAGGTATTCCTGCTATTGCACTTTTCCCTGTTACACCAAGTGATAAAAAGTCACTTATGGCAGAGGAAGCGTATAACCCTGAGGGATTAGCGCAACGTGCAGTACGAGCACTTAAAGCTAAATTTCCACAGCTTGCCGTGATCACTGATGTTGCTCTTGACCCTTTTACTACACATGGTCAAGACGGTATTCTAAGCGAAAGTGATGAAAACAAAGCAGGGAAAACAGGTTATGTTGTAAACGAAGTCACAAAAGAAATTTTGGTAAAACAGGCTTTATCACATGCTGAAGCAGGAGCCGATATTGTTGCACCTTCAGATATGATGGATGGGCGTGTAGGTGCCATAAGAGAAGGCTTAGAAGAACATGGTTTTGTGAATACCAAAATATTAGCTTACTCTGCGAAATACGCTTCGAATTACTATGGACCATTCCGTGATGCTGTTGGATCCTCAGGCAATATTAAAGGTGGTAATAAACATACTTACCAAATGGATCCTGCAAATAGCAATGAAGCTATGCATGAAGTAGCCCAAGATATCGCTGAAGGTGCTGACATGGTGATGGTTAAGCCTGGCATGCCTTATTTAGATATAGTGCGCCGTGTTAAAGATACCTTTCAAGTTCCCACTTACGCTTATCAAGTCAGTGGTGAATATGCTATGCATATGGCGGCAATACAAAATGGTTGGTTAGCTGAGAAACCTTGTGTAATGGAAGGGTTATTAGCATTTAAACGTGCGGGAGCCGATGGAATTTTGACTTATTTTGCTAAGCAAGTTGCTCGTTGGTTGAAAGAAGACGCTTAAGCTTTTTGCATGATAAATAAGTGGTAATTAGCCGATTTTTTACACCGTAAGAATAAATAAAAGCGCGATTTAATCGCGCTTTTTTATGGCTGAATTTTGCAGCTACTTATCTTACCGCAATAGGAACACTAAAGTAGTCTGATCGATATTCTTCATCGTTAAAACTCTTTAGCGGTTAGTACCTTTTGACATGCTGGCCTTGTCATTAAGTCAGCTAAATATTGCTCTACTTTGGGATAGTCAGCTATCAGATCAAAACCAGCAGGTAAACAGGAAATATAATGTAACATTGGTGCTAACAAGGCATCTGCGATAGTAAATACTTCAGACGTCAAAGCTGACTCCTCTAGTAACATTTGCTCAATGATAGCAATGGTAGCGGCTGCTTTTGGCTGTACTTTTTTAATAACGTCAAAGCGGATACTATTATTTTCTCCTTTAGGAAAAGCAAATTCTAGCAAGTAATCCCTTACTAATACTTTATCTATGTCTATTGAAATAAGCGCGCAAAGTGCATCATGTTGTGCATATACCTGGCTATTTTTCTGTGGTTGTAACTGCTTATCTGCATCAATGTAACGACAAATACTGGCTGTTTCAGGAATAGCTAGTTGCCCTTCTAGTAATACGGGGATTTTGCCAAAAGGATGCCACTTAAGATGTTGCTCGCCTTTAAAAGTCACATTGCTACCTTCTACGTCAAAACCAACGGTGTAAGCAAGTTGCTTCTCTTCGCATACGAGCATGACGGAACGCACAAAATTTGAAAAACGTGGTCCGTAAATATGTACTGGAGTTGCTGTCATGTATTTCCCCTTATTTATAAAAAAATTTATAGGAAATAATCTAGCCTCTTTGACAATATGTTCAAGAACATATTGTCAAAGTATGAAATACTGTGTTTATGTTTAACTAAGTTAATGAGGCTTTTCGATGGCTTGGCAAGAAACGCATAAAGAGCAATCTAAAGATAGAATTTTAAAAAGTGCCGCGATGCTTTTTACCCATCATGGTTTTGAAAAAATATCGATAGATCAAGTCATGAAAAATGCTGAACTCACTAGGGGGGCATTTTATAGTCACTTTCGTTCTAAAAGTGACTTATACGCACAAGCGATAAGTAAAGGCGCAAAAGTTGCCTCTCAACGTAAACCAGCATATTGTCCACAAGATATGAAAGACTTTGCTAAATACTATTTAAGCACTGAACATAGAGATAATAATAATGAGCAAGCATGCCCATTAGCATTTTTAGTCTCGGATATTAATCAACAAGATAATCAAGTGAAAGAGACTTATACCAAGACATTGAAAGCTTTCATGCAGCAAGCTCAATCACTTTCTAATAATCGAGAAAAAACATTGCAAAGTGTTGTGTTGATGATCGGCGGTTTAGCTGTATCTAGGGCGCTAGACGATGAAGAATTTAGTAATGAACTATTAGCGGCTTGTAAAGCAGGGGTAACTTCCTTATCAACAGAAGAGGGTACTGATGTCAGCTGAATTGAGTATAATACTACTGAACGTTGTGATTATCCTTATCGCTTATGCTTGGGCATATCCAAAATTGGCAGGTAAAAATATTAATAAGGTCGCAGCAATTGACGGCGTAATGTCTGGTTTGGCACTTGTCATTGTGGCAAATAAATATTGGGAACAGGGCGTAACTTTTGACTTTTTACAGTTCGAGTTAAACTGGTTTTGGTTTACCTTAGTTACTTACACTATTATTGAAATACCAATAGTGCTTTGGTACTTCAAGGTAGGGTTATCGAAGAGAAAACAAAGGTGAAAAACAGGAATAGCTAAAGATATTAAGGATTTGTTGTTAGATAATCTTAGCGTCGGGAACTAATTCAAAGAGTAAACCTTCACGCAACGCACCACTTGAAAGGCATAATTCTTCAATAGATAGACTCTGAAATAAAGCGATTAAAATACTTAAACCGCTAGCTAACACAGCCTTACGGTCAGCTCTTAGCCCTGCTATTTCAATGGCATCTATTGTCTTACACTGTATCAATATTTGTTGTATTTCATAAAGAAATTTTAAGGTAATAATAGGCGCTTGCTGACGTTGTTTAAGAATTTCAGTCATGGCTTGCATGGTGCCGGAACTACCAACCGCAGACTGCCAACCCAGTTGAATAAACTCATCTTTCACTGAGTTAATAATATCTGTCGCAGCGGTAATACACTGATTAAAACTTTCTTTTTTAAGTTTGTTATCAGTGAAGTACTTGCCAATAAAGCTGACGCAGCCAATATTCAAACTCACTACTTTTTTTGCACTACAACCGCTACCAACAATAATCTCAGTGCTAGCACCACCAATATCGAGTACTAATTGCTTACTTGGTGATTGTTGGCTTTGTGACGAAGTAGTATGAGCAACACCAGCAAAAATTGTTTTCGCTTCCTGCTCCCCACTCAGTAGTTTTATTTCTTTAGGTAAAATTTTCTTAGCAGCATCAAAAAATAGCTGATTATTCTTAGCAATGCGTAATGCGGCTGTTGCGACAATAAGGATATTATTTACTGGAATACTATTGAGATATAAGGCGAAGTTGTTAAGGCAAGCAAGACCACGTGTTATGGCCTCATCCGTAAGCAGGTTATTGTTATCTAAACCTGCAGCTAAGCGAACTTTTTGCTTAACTTTATTGACGGTTTTTATCGATTTACCCGTTGGTGTTGTCACGACTTGGGTAATAAGAAGGTGGAAGCTATTAGAGCCTAAATCGACCACAGCATAATGATTTTCATCATACTGTGGTATTGCCTTTGCTAGGGCTTGATGTTGGCTCTCTAAATCAGTCAATGCGCTTTATATCCAAGGGAAGCTAATGAATTAGCTTCGACTACCGCGATTAGAGTTGCCACCACGGTTCCCTTGACGAGAGTTCGAGCGATTGCCTTGTCTATTGCCACCAGCTCTAGGACGACGTTGACGAGGTTTAGGTCTAGGCAGATCTGTTAACAAAGCGTCATGATCGTACTTTGTTACCGGCAGTTCATGTCCAATATAGCTTTCAATTTCAGGTAAGTTGAAAACATATTGCTCACAAGCCAAGCTAATCGCATGACCTGATTCACCAGCACGACCAGTACGACCAATACGGTGAACATAATCTTGACAATCATCAGGTAAATCATAGTTAAATACATGAGTAACACTAGGAATATGTAAACCACGTGCTGCTACATCAGTTGCAACTAGAATATCTACTTTACCTTCGGTAAATTCTTCTAATATTTTAAGACGCTTCTTCTGTGGTACATCACCTGTTAACAAACCAACACGAATCTTATCGGCACTTAGGTGATCAAAAACTTTTTCACAAACATGTTTGGTATTTGCAAAAACGATAGCCTTTTCTGGCCAGTCTTCTTCGATTAACGTTTGTAGTAAAGTCATTTTATCTTCGTTTGACGGATAAAATAATTCTTCACTGATACGAGTATTGGTTTTCTGCTCTGGCGCTACTTCTACGCTGGTTGGTTCGTTCATGTGGTCAAAGGCAAGCTCTTTGACACGGAATGATAAGGTTGCAGAGAACAACATGCTTAGACGTTCTGTTGCAGGAGGCATTTTATTAAACATATAACGTATGTCTTTAATAAAGCCTAAATCAAACATTCTATCAGCTTCGTCAAGGACAATAACTTCGATATTTTTTAGGTTATAAATGCCTTGCTTCATGTAATCAATTAAACGACCACAAGTACCAATTAGAATATCAACACCAGCTTCTAGTTCTAAACGTTGACTTTCATAACCTTCGCCCCCATATACAACACCAAGGCGTAATCCAGAGCTTTTCGCCATTTCTAATGCATCACGATGAATTTGTATTGCTAATTCACGTGTAGGCGCCATGATCAAGGCACGTGGTTGATTGTGTGTAGGAGCTTCTTTTTGAAGCAAATGATGGAAAGTAGCAGCTAAAAAGGCAATAGTTTTACCTTCACCGGTTTGTGCTTGGCCAGCTAGATCAGTGCCTTGCAATAAAACGGGTAAAGATTTCGCCTGAATAGACGTACAATAATCGAAGCCCATGGCCTCTAATCCGGTCACTACTTGCGGAGCAAGATTTAGGTCAGCGAATTTAGTTTCAGTTAAGTGTGTTTTTTTCATGGCGCTAGCTTAACATTTTTGTTTGCGAAATAGTTGCTTAATAAATAATTAATTATATTTTATGCCAAGTCTATTAAGTTTTTTCCCTCTCAGTGAGAATTAAAAGGCTTAGAGGCTAGGTTATGATTGAAGATAAGGGTATGCCTTTATCAAAATTAGTAATGTTAAATATAAGCCTATTGAGCTCGCATGTTGAGAACTTGTCAGGCAGGTGACAATGATACAAGTTTGTTTTATTTAGAATAATTAGATCTACACAAACTTTATTTGTTCTAACTTCTCTGACACAGCTCTGAGTTGGGCGCTAACTTAGTAGAATGCGCATTACTGCTTAATTAATAGCAATGTTACATAAAACAGTATTGGAAAAGCAGTGAATCACGGTATAATTACCACAAAGGCGTTTTAGCCATAACAAACGGAGAATATGATGAGCGATAAAATTGTTCAGCTAACTGATGATAGTTTTGAAGCAGATGTATTAAAAGCATCAGGTTTAGTATTAGTTGATTTTTGGGCTGAATGGTGTGGTCCATGTAAAATGATTGCCCCAGTACTTGATGACATTGCTACAGAATACGATGGCAAAGTGACTGTTGGTAAATTAAACATAGATCAAAACTCAGCGACACCACCTAAATATGGTGTACGTGGTATTCCAACATTATTACTATTTAAAGATGGTGAAATTGCCGACACTAAAGTAGGTGCGCTATCGAAAACTCAATTAAAAGAGTTTTTAGATAAAAACTTATAAGTGTGAATTTAAAGCCTGATAACCGATACTTAAGTTATCAGGCTTTTTTGTTTTAGCAGGTAAAATATTTACTTACATTTTTATTCTGACTTTACCTAATGAAATTTTAGTGCTAAATTTACCACCTGAGTACAAAATAACATCGCTTTATCTCTATTCTCATTATAAAAAATATTGAAAACATACTAGTGTCGGCAATCGCCAAAGGCACTGTCACTTAAAATAGTTTAAGAAACCCCCTATGAACCTTACCGAACTGAAAGAAAAATCCATTAATGAATTGGTTGCGCTTGCCGCGACAATGAAGCTTGAAAACCTTGCTAGAACACGCAAACAAGACATAATTTTTGCTATTTTAAAAGCACATGCTGAAGGCGATAATGATATTTTCGGCGGCGGTGTTTTAGAGATTTTACAAGATGGTTTTGGTTTCTTACGCTCAGCAGATTCTTCATACTTAGCGGGGCCAGATGATATTTATGTATCACCAAGCCAAATTAGACGCTTTAGTATGCGAACGGGTGATACTATCCAAGGTAAAATTCGCTCACCTAAAAAGGGCGAACGTTACTTTGCCTTATTAAAAGTAACAGAAGTTAATTTTGATCGACCAGAAAATACCCGTAATAAGATCTTATTTGAAAACTTAACACCTATTCATCCAACAAACCGTTTATCAATGGAGCGTGGCAATGGTTCAACTGAAGATATCACTGCCCGTGTTTTAGATTTAGCCTCACCAATAGGCAAAGGGCAACGTGGTTTAATCGTTGCTCCACCAAAAGCAGGTAAAACACTTTTACTACAAAACATTGCCCAAAGTATCGCGCATAATCATCCCGATGCTGAATTAATGGTATTGTTAATTGATGAACGTCCAGAAGAAGTAACTGAAATGCAACGCCTTGTTAAAGGTGAAGTTATTGCATCAACGTTCGATGAACCAGCGAGTCGTCACGTACAAGTTGCTGAAATGGTAATCGAAAAAGCCAAACGTTTAGTTGAACACAAAAAAGACGTGGTTATTTTACTTGATTCAATTACCCGTTTAGCACGTGCTTATAACACGGTAATTCCATCATCAGGTAAAATCTTAACGGGTGGTGTTGATGCTAATGCTCTACATCGTCCAAAACGCTTCTTTGGTGCAGCACGTAATATCGAAGAGGGTGGTAGCTTAACTATTATTGCTACAGCGCTAGTGGAAACTGGTTCTAAAATGGATGAAGTTATCTACGAAGAATTTAAAGGTACAGGTAATATGGAATTACACCTGTCACGTAAAATTTCTGAAAAACGCGTTTTCCCTGCTATCAACATTAATCGCAGTGGCACACGTCGTGAAGAGCTTATTACTAAGCCTGATGAATTACAAAAAATGTGGATTTTACGTAAGATAGTTCATGAAATGGATGAAATAGGTGCAATTGAATTCCTAATCGACAAACTTGCCATGACCAAAACTAATGATGAATTTTTTGATTCAATGAAGCGTAAATAAACGCGGCATTAATTGAATAACCTTAATTGATGAAAACCAGTCTAATGACTGGTTTTTTTATTTTACCTCTTCCTGGTAACTTATATGAAATATAGTGATTTAAGAGACTTTATTAGTCAGCTCGAGAAAATAGGCCAACTTAAACGTATTACTCAGCCGATATCTACTTATTTAACAATGACAGAGATCAGTGATAGAACACTCAGAGCAAAAGGGCCTGCATTACTGTTTGAAAATGTAGTAAATGAAAATGGCGAAGCTTATGGTATGCCAGTTCTTACCAACCTTTTTGGTACCCCTGATAGGGTCGCTTTAGCTATGGGTCAAAAAGATGTGAGTGCTTTACGCGATGTTGGCAAGTTGTTAGCTATGCTAAAAGAGCCCGAGCCGCCAAAAGGTTTTCGTGATGCTTTAGGTAAAATACCTGTGTATAAACAAGTATTAAATATGCCGGTGAAAGTCATTAAAAAACCCTTGTGTCAGCAAATTGTACTCACAGGTGATGATGTTGATTTAACTAAATTGCCAATACAAAATTGCTGGCCTGGCGATGTAGCGCCACTGATTACTTGGGGCCTGACGGTTACTCGAGGCCCACATAAAGAACGTCAAAATCTTGGTATTTATCGACAACAAGTACTAGATAAAAATAAAGTCATTATGCGATGGTTATCACATCGTGGTGGTGCTATAGATTTTCAAGAGTTCAAAAAAGAAAATCCAGGTGAAAAATACCCTGTTTCTGTTGCTTTAGGTGCAGACCCTGCCACTATTTTAGGAGCGGTAACACCCGTTCCAGATACGCTCTCTGAATATGCTTTTGCAGGTTTATTACGTGGAGCAAAAACTGAGGTGGCTAAATCAATCAGTAATGATTTAGAAGTTCCAGCTACAGCAGAGATTATTTTGGAAGGCTATTTAGACCCTGAAGAAATGGCGCCAGAGGGACCTTATGGTGATCACACCGGGTATTACAATGAAGTAGATAACTTTCCTGTAATGACAGTAACGCATATCACTATGCGTAAAGAAGCTATCTATCACAGCACCTATACCGGCAGACCGCCTGATGAACCTGCTATTTTAGGCGTTGCGCTTAATGAAGTGTTTGTCCCTATTTTACAAAAGCAATTTCCTGAAATTCAGGATTTCTATTTACCGCCTGAAGGCTGCTCTTATCGTTTAGCTGTTGTGACGATTAAAAAGCAATATGCGGGCCATGCAAAGCGCGTAATGATGGGAGTATGGTCGTTTTTACGACAATTCATGTATACCAAGTTCGTGATAGTATGTGATGATGATGTTAATGCCAGAAATTGGGAAGATGTTATCTGGGCAATGACTACGCGTATGGATCCGAGTCGTGATACTGTTTTGATAGAAAACACCCCAATTGATTACCTTGATTTTGCATCTCCTGTCTCTGGGCTAGGCTCTAAAATGGGTATGGATGCAACCAATAAATGGCCTGGTGAAACAGATCGTGAATGGGGAGAGCCCATTGAGATGACACAGGAAATAAAAAACCAAGTTGATGAACTTTGGGATGAATTAGATATTTTATAACATTGTTCACAAACCCTGTTGTGTATCATAATGCAAATTTTAGCGTGTTTGAGCTATCTCAATTACTACTGAAATCCTGCATTTTGTTAGGTAACGGGTATATAATTAAATACACTAGCAATTTTAGCTTATAGCAAATGAATTAACTCTCGCTCAGTGAGCAATAAATTAGTCTGGTTGATATTAATATCTCTTGGCACAATGAATTAGTTTGCTGACGAGACATCACTAATAAAGTAGAAAAGGTTAAAAAATGAAAACAGTAAGTTGTCAAATACAGTCGTTATCATCGTTAACGCCTCATGTTTATAAAGTACTATTAAAGCCTGATGAAAAGGTTGATTTTATTGCTGGCCAATATTTAAACTTTATTATGAGCGATGAGGATAAACGTCCGTTTTCAATTGCCAGCTCACCAAATAGCGAGCTAATTGAATTACAAATAGGGGCTTTTGTTGCTGATAGTTATCCTATGCAAGTGATAGAGTGTATTAAGGCTAGTCATGCGAGTGGTGAGGCCGTAAGCATTGAAATTCCGTTAGGCCATGCGCAGTTGCGTACTGAGAGTGAACGACCGTTGTTATTACTTGCCGGTGGTACAGGATTTTCATATATCAAATCAATGTTTGAGTATTTAGCAGAGCAAAAGTCGCAGCGTCATATCATGGTCTATTGGGGACTACGTGAAGAAAGCGCCGTGTATGAACTCGAAAAAACTATTGCGACTATTGCCAAACTTCCTTATGCCAATTTTATCCCCGTTATTGAGAACATTAATGAGGCTAATGAAAATCCATGGCAGGGTCAAACCGGCTTAGTTCATCAAGCAGCTATGCATGATATTGTTAGTTTTGAACCTTATGATATTTATTTAGCAGGGCGTTTTGATATGGTCGGTGCTATTCGTAGTGACTTTGTTGAACATGGTGCTTTGTTAGAGCATATGTATGCAGATGCCTTTGCTTTTATTTAGTAATTAACACCAATTCCATTAAATTTATTCCCACCTCAGAGCTATGGCAGAAGAGTTATAACAAACAAAATTTTTGCTGGTATAGTCATTCTATATCACACAAATTTGTGTAGTTATTGCTTTTCTGACAAGCTCCCAAGGGCGAGTTTAAAAGGCTTACATGCTGTGTTATTGATTTTGACAAGGGAATAACCATTCTCTTCAATCAATGCCTTGCCTTTAAACCTTTTAACTCTCGCTGAGTGGGAAGTAACTTAATGGACTTGGTATAAGCTCCAATAAAAAAGCACGCCAATGAGTTGTCATTGGCGTGCTTTTTTTATGCATAATAAAATGTCAGTAAAAGCACCTTTAACCTTCTTTGAATCCAGCTTCAGTTAAATTTAACTGGGCGATAGCAATAACGGCTTGTGTGCGATTTCGAACGTCTAGTTTTCTAAAGATAGCAGTCGCATGTGCTTTAATAGTCGCTTCTGATACATTCAGATCATAAGCAATTTGTTTATTAAGCATACCTTGTGCGAACATCATTAATATTCGATATTGCTGTTGAGTCAAACTGGCAACGCGCTCAGCAATTTCACTGTCATTATTATCCCGTTGCTTTTGCTCAAAAGAATCAGGTAACCAAGTATCTCCCGACAATACCGCTACAATAGCTGAGTAGATGTCATCAACAGGCGTAGATTTTGGTACAAAACCCGCTGCACCATAGGACATCGCTTTGCTAATGGTGTCATGATCTTCATGAGCGGATACGATAACTACAGGAATTTGTGGGAAGTGATTACGAACATGAATGAGAGTATTAAAGCCATGAGCGCCAGGAATATTGAGGTCGAGTAAGAGTAAATCACTATCACTGTTGTTTGCGAGTTGTTGTTCTAGCTCTTCAATGGTTTGCGCTTCAAGCCATACGGTATAAGTTAGTTTGGCCTTTAATGTCCCTAATAAAGCTTGTCTAAATAAGGGATGATCGTCAGCTATTATTATTTTTTCTGGCTGAATCATAACAAGTATCCTAAGGAAAGATTAATCCATTCTAACGGAAAAATTTTTAATAACAAAGCTTAGTTGTGAATAGTTAGTATAGTCTGTCAAAACATAAAGTTGTAATGCTTCTTATTAGCTTTGTCTTTAGTGATAATAGCAATAACTGTCGACCTTTTAGGAGCAAAATTTATGTAGAGGGGCGTGTATTTATTTATGAGTAAATTTCTATAACATTGTAATTTCAGATAAGACGGTCAAAAAAGCACAACGTTGCTCGATATGCAATTACTGGACAATGTCTGTTAAAGGAAGAGTGGTGCAACACGCATATATAGTCAGCACAAAAGCAGGCAGGGTTATTAAGGTGGTTGTAAAGAGTTTATGTCGAACAATGGTAATTGATAGCTTTAGCTACCAATTACCATTCATGAGCAGTCTATTTTTTCGGAATATTAGCTAATACAGCAACTAATAATTGCCAATATTGCTCAACCGTTGAAATTTCAATTTTTTCGTCTGGTGAGTGAGGGAATTTAATTGTTGGTCCAATAGAGACCATATCCCAATGCGGGTAGGCTGTTTTGAATAAACCACACTCTAAACCGGCATGAATTACCATTACAGCAGGTACTTTATGAAATATGCTTTCGTAAGTATCTCGAACTGTCTGCATTATGGTTGAATCAGTATTAGGCTTCCAACCTGGATAAGCACCTGAAAAAACAATGCTAGCACCAGCAAGTTCAAATACAGATTGTACCATTCTTTCAGTTTCTAAACGGCCATCGTCATGCAAGCTACGTATTAATACCATGGCATTAAGTTTACTACCACGTGTATGAATTACCCCTAGGTTTAGTGACGTTTCAACAATGCCTTCAATATCATCACTCATACGAATGACACCATTAGGACAAGCATTTAGCGCACGTAAAATTGCTGCTTGCGTTGATTTTGTCCAACACTGTTCGAAGTCTTCAGGTGAAATCAATAACATATCGATATCTGTTTCAATTGCCCCTAAATTTGCCCTAATAGTGGCAAGATAATCTGATAACGCTGTTTTTAATGCTGCAACTTTATCTTTTGCAACAACAAAACTAGCGTTAGCTTCACGAGGGATTGCATTACGTAAACTGCCACCATTTAGCTCAGTAAGGCTGATATCAAAATCATTGCTAGCATTTAATAAAAATCGTACTAATAATTTGTTCGCATTTGCGCGTCCGGTATGAATATCAACACCAGAATGACCGCCTTTTAGACCAGAGATAGATAAATTGAACGCTTGATAATCGCTAGGCACATCTTCAAGGGTGAGTGGAAAAGTAGCATTTCCATCAATGCCACCAGCACACCCCATGTAAACTTCACCTTCTTGCTCTGAATCGGTGTTAATTAAAATATCACCATCAAGCCAACCAGCTTCTAATCCAAAAGCGCCGGTCATTCCCGCTTCTTCATCAATAGTTACTAACACTTCTAATGGGCCGTGTGGAATATCATCACTCGCTAAAACGGCTAATGCTGAAGCTAAACCGACACCATTATCTGCGCCTAATGTTGTGCCTTCTGCTGTTACCCAATCACCAGAATCGATAATATAAGGTTTAATGGGGTCGGTTATAAAATCATGGTCAGTGTCATTATTCTTCTGAGGCACCATATCCATATGTGCTTGTAAAATAATGCCTTTACGATCTTCCATGCCAGCGGTAGCTGGTTTTTTAATAAATAAATTGCCCACAGCATCTTCTTTTATAGCTAAGCCAAGCTCTTGAGCCCAGTCTTGGATCCATAACGATATCTTTTGCTCATGTTTAGATGGGTGCGGAATACTGCAAATTTTTTCAAATAGTTGCCATAAACTGGCAGGCTTTAACTGTGAGAGAGTACTCATCGTTTTCCTCTGGGGTTTGTAATTTGTTGACTATAAATAGTATATACCTGTTATCAATCAAGATGCATGTTTCAGAGTGTTTGAACTAGTTCAATTGAAGCCACATTGTAAATGATCGCTGCCGCTAGTTAGATGATTATTGTGATTACTTGTTGGCCATCAAAAATTGCCACTGTTCATTAAAGTCAGTACTTGGCTTTTTACTGTAGCCAGATCGAACATATTGGCTGATTTTACCTTCAGCGAAAGAGACTAATAAGCTCGCTAAAGCAGCTTCATTAATGGTGAAGGTTTTACCTTCACGTAGTTTTCGTTCACGTAATACTTGCTTAAATTGAGATTCTAACTTTTCGAAAAATTGATGAACCCGTCCACGTAAACGCTCATTTTCACCCATTAATGCATCACCAGCTAATATACGACACATACCAGGGTTGCGCTCTGCAAAAACCAATAATACATGCAATATATGATGGCAACGCACGAGCGCTTCTTTATGGTCGGCAAGAATTAAATTGATGCGTGAAAAAATGGATTCTTCAATAAAGTCGATTAAACCTTCAAACATCCGTGCTTTTGATGGGAAGTGACGATACAGGGCCGCTTCTGAAAAGCCTACTTCTGCCGCGAGTTTGGCGGTAGTAATGCGCTGCCCAGGACAGTTTTGTAACATTAACGCTAAGGATTCTAATATTTGGTGTTTACGGTTTGGCTTCGGGTTTTTATTTTGTGTTACAACCATATAAAAATATTCTCTACTGTTATTGTTTTATTCATCAAGCTTACAAGGTAAATTTAATTACCTCATTTCTCGGTGTTTTTGGCTAGGTAATGTTGGTTGATTAATGAAACTAATTGTTTGGCAACAATTTGCTTATTGGCTAGCGGGATTTCAATTTTATCAATCGCACTATAAAGTGTTAACGCATTATCATCACTGTTAAAACCCTGACCTGCTTTAGCAACATCATTAGCAGCAATTAAATCTAAGTTTTTACGCATTAACTTGCCACGTGCATAGTGTTCAACATTTTGCGTTTCTGCCGCAAAACCAACAATAAAAGGCTTATGGGCCGATTTTGCAACATCGGCAACGATATCATGGTTCTTGATGAGTGAAATTTGCATATGCTCATTATCTTTTTTGATTTTCTCATCAGCAATATTGGCTACGCGATAATCAGCTACGGCTGCACAAGCGACAAAGGTGGTCGCCTTTGAAACATAAGTAAGCGCTTGTTGATGCATTTGCTCAGCGCTCGTTACGTGGACTAGCTCACAGCCAGCGGGAGCTGGTATGTTGACGGGGCCAGAAATTAATGTCACCTGAGCACCAGCACGAAGTGCTGCATGAGCAATGGCATAGCCCATTTTTCCTGAGCTATGATTAGATATATAACGAACGGGATCTATTGCTTCACGGGTTGGTCCAGCAGTAATCACCCAATGTTGACCTTGCAAGTATTTATCGACAAAAAAATCACTACTTAACGTAACTAATTCATTAACATCTAACATGCGGCCTAAACCGACATCACCACAAGCTTGCTCACCAGTACCTGGACCCCAAAGATGAAATCCCCATTGCTTTAAGGTATTGATGTTAGTTTGCGTTGCTTTGGCATGCCACATTTGCTGATTCATTGCTGGAGCAACAGCGATTGGTGCACTGGTTGCTAAGCATAACGTGGAAAGCAAATCATTAGCCATACCAGCAGTAATGCGAGCAATAATATCGGCAGTGGCGGGCGCGATAATAATTAAATCAGCCCATTTAGCCAATTCAATATGACCCATAGCCAGTTCGGCTTGGCTATCTAGTAGGCTATCTGAAACATGATTGCCCGACACAGCTTGCAGTGTTAACGGTGTAATAAAGGCTTTTGCGCCTTCAGTCATTACTACGCGTACATCTGCACCGTGCTCTTTAAGTCGACGCACTAATTCTGGTGTTTTGTAGGCAGCGATACCACCTGTAATACCCAGTACTATTTTTTTGTCCTGAAGAATTTGCATAAGCTGCTAATATTAAAGTAAACAATATGGTCGATAAGATAACATTTATTGCCTTTATTTAGAAATAAGAGTTGCGAAATAATCAAGATTTACGAGTGATAATAAATACACAAATGTAAAGCAAGGATGCGCTTATGTTAAAAGGTTCAAGGTTAGAAGAATCACAGTTGCATGAATCAACGGTAAAGAATAATGCCTTAAAAAACTGGCCTGAAATGGAAAGGCCACGAGAGAAATTGGTCAACTTAGGCTCTTCAAGTTTAAGTGATGCTGAGTTATTGGCGATATTTTTACGTACCGGAGTCAAGGGCTGTAATGTGGTCGATCTTGCTCGGCAATTATTGAGCAGTTTTGGTAGCCTTAGCGCCATATTTTCGGCAAGTCAGCAAGATTTCTGTGCAGAACATGGACTTGGAATAGCAAAATATGTGCAATTACAAGCCTGTTTAGAAATGTCTAAACGTTATTTGGCAGAAGAAATTAAAGAAAACAATTGTGTCTTAACCTCCTCACAGGCGACAAGAGATTATTTACTCAGTGAATTGCGTTTAGAAAATAGGGAAATATTTGCTGTGCTGTTTTTAGATAACCAGCATAGGGTTTTACTATTTGAACGATTATTTCTTGGCACCCTTAACGCTGCTGCAGTCTATCCTAGAGTTGTGGTAGAACACGCACTCAAACATCACGCGGCAGCAGTAATTTTAACCCACAACCATCCCTCTGGTATTGCTGAAGCAAGTCTTGCTGACAAGCAAATTACAGACAAGCTAATTCAAGCACTGCAATTGATTGATGTACGTGTACTGGACCACATTATTGTTGCGGGTCACCAATGTTATTCCTTCGCGGAGCACAATCAACTCGCTTAATTATAGCTTTGCTCATTTGCTAAAAACATGAAAGGCAATTACTTTTAAAGGGACTCTGGTAAAAATAAGAAAAGAAGGACCATCTGATGAACGATAGTAATAGCAAGGAAACGGAACGGCGTAAATCGTTTCGTTTGGATATGGAAAAAGAGTTGGTAGATATTCTCTGGACCGACGTAGATGATCGGGAACACCATAAAAAAATTACCTGTGTAGACTTTGCTCGAGGCGGATTAAAACTAGATTGCGATCAAGGTATAGCTGTTAATACCTCCGTAGTCGTGGTCTTTCAGTCTGCAAATGCTAGTAGTCAAAAACTTCAGGGTAAAGTGCTTCGGTGTATCAAACAAGAAAATGGTTGGTTTGAAATAGGCGTAGCTATAAATGAAGATGCTGAGTAGGGTGAATAGGCATTGGCATTAGGCTTGTTGAGGTAAAAGCGTTTTCCTGAATGTGAACTACAATTATCACGGCAAGATATTATTTATATTGTGGTAAAGGACGGTATTAAACATGATGATATTAGTGGGTGGCGAAAAAGGTGGTAGCGGCAAAAGCTGCTTAGCTCAAAATTTAGCGGTATATTTTGCCGGAAATAAGAAAGCAATTGTTTTAATGGTTGATTGTGATCCTCAAAGAACTACATCAGATTGGATACAAGTAAGAAATGGTGACCCATCGCTACCAGCCATCAACTGTATTCAGTTGTATGGAAAAATTCGAAATGACTTACTGAGTTTAGTACAACATTATGATTATGTTATTGTCGATTGTGGTGGTCAAGATAACTTAGCGTTACGCGCAGCTATGTCAGTTGCTGACCATGTAATTATCCCCTTAAGGCCCAAAAGACGTGATTTGAAAACGGTACCCCACATGGAAGATATGCTCAGTACTTGCAAAATGGTGAACCCTAAAATGATGGCCTCTTTTGTCATCACACAATGCCCAGCATTACCAAACCAAATAGGCAGAATTCTTGAGGCAAAGGAGGTCTGTAGATCTTATGGTATTAATGTATTAGATGCTATAACCTATAATCGAAATATTTATGATGATAGCGAAGAGCAGGGCTCTTCTGTTATTGAAATTGATCCAGCGGGTAAGGCTGCCAATGAAATGATGTCTATTGCCGAAGAACTGCTGGCGATGGAACCGGATAATTCACATGAGTTTAACTGATTTAAAGAAAAGCAAAGTTCAGAAAGTAAAAAATAAAAAATTCACCGTTGATGAGTTTATTTCGGATGCCGAGAATTACGCAAAAGGCACGCCTAAAATTGTGAGTGAAATATCAAGGAGTGAGCTGATAAGTCATAAACTCAGCCTCAAACAAGCGATTAACGAAGCTAAGCATTATGTTGAAATGACTGAAATAGAACATCAGCAAGCAGAGGACGTTAAAGTAGACGATAGTGCTGCAGTTTGTAAACCCTTTAGACGAGCAACTTTTACCCTGAGTGAAGAAGCGATAGAGCAGCTTCAAGGCTTGTCCGAAGATTCAGACTTAGCTAAATCACATATATTACGCATTCTCATTGATGAATTGTGTAATAAAGAACAAAATGAACAATTGAAGAAATTATTGCAATCTGCAATTGGTTAATCTTAAAAGATTTGTTGGCTTTTCACCCATGAAAGAGACAAAATTCAGCCGATAACTTGTAATTCAAGTGAGTTTTATTTTTGTATTCCCCACTTAACTGTATGAATTTTTTTAATAAATGCAATTTATTTAGTATTTTATTATAAAGACTAGTATTCGTTATTCAGTTTCTCTATAATATGCCACCTTTTTCAGGATCCCGAGACGACGGTCTTGGGGAACAAATAGCTCGAGCTGAAATTAATATTGGAGTACTCACATGTCTAAAATTTGCCAAGTAACAGGCAAAGTGCCAATGGTTGGAAACAACCGTTCTCACGCAAGAAACGCGACTCGTCGTCGTTTTTTACCTAACCTTCAATCTCACCGTTTTTGGGTTGAGAGTGAAAATCGTTTCGTTAAATTACGTTTAACTCCGAAAGGAATGCGTATTATCGATAAAAAAGGTATTGATGTAGTATTAACTGACATCCGTGCCCGTGGCGAAAAAGTTTAATAACTTTATTTTAAGGAAATTATTATGCGCGATAAAATTCGTTTAGTTTCTAGTGCTGGTACTGGTCATTTTTATACTACAGATAAGAATAAAAAGACTATGCCTGAAAAAATGGAAATCAAAAAATTTGATCCAACCATTCGCAAGCACGTAATCTATAAAGAAGCTAAAATTAAGTAATTAGTTTTGTTTCTAAAAAAAACCCGGTTTACCGGGTTTTTTTATGCCTGAAAAACAGTACTAAGTTCTTATCTTTGAGTGCATGGCGGTAATTTGCGCTATACAATGAAAACTTCAGTATGATATCCCTATTAGACTTATTAAATTTATTGGAAAAATTTAAATGAAATTATCTCGCACTGGGTGGAACAACGTCATTATTTTTTCAGTAATGATTATCATTTTATTGATTAATGCGACCAATGATAAGCTGTTTCCTAATGAAGAAACTGGTGCTAGTGGCGAACGATTAATTCTGCCGCAGCATAGTGTTATTTTAACGTTATCGATTGATTTTTCAGAGAGTCAACAGCTGTTATTAGAGCGTGTAGGACGTAGCTGGCAGTTAACTGCTAAAGGCATAACATTAGAAAAGTCGGAACAACAGATTGAACAGATGATGTTTGCTTGGCAGCAAAGTAGTGGTCTAGTACAGGCAGCTGATATTTTGATTGATAGTGATCTCGGCATCGAAGTGCAAATTGCTTTAGCTGGTGAACCAGAGGTCAGAACTTTCATAGTATATCCTCTAGATGATCAATTGTTAATTCATCAGCAAAAAGATAATGTTTGGTTAGCGTTACCTGCAACTTTAGCCCTACAACTATTACCTGTTAGTTAGTTAGTAACGTTTGATTCAATAAATAACGCTTACTTTTAGTACTATAAGAAGAAATTATGCCAGAATTACCCGAAGTAGAAGTGTGCCGATTAGGTATAAGTCCTCATGTGATCGCACAGGAAGTCAGTGAAGTCATTATTCGCAATGGACGCTTACGTTGGCCTATTCCTGATGAAGTCTGCTCTGTTGTGGGCTTACCTGTGCTCAATGTTGAGCGGCGTGCAAAGTATCTGTTATTACGTTTTTCAACAGGAACTTTATTATTGCATCTAGGTATGTCCGGAACCATCAGGGTTATTGCAAAAGATACACCGGTGGCTAAACATGATCACTTTGATTTAGTTTTTAAGCACGGCAAAAGTTTGCGATTGAATGATCCTCGACGCTTTGGTGCGGTTTTATGGTTAGCCAATAATCAAGATGAGCTCGGTTTATTAACTAAATTGGGACCAGAGCCATTGGGCGACGATTTTTCTGAAGGTTACTTGTTTAGTAAAGCAAAAAATCGCAATGTTCCTATCAAGACTTTTTTAATGAATAACCATGTCGTAGTGGGAGTTGGTAATATTTATGCTAACGAAGCGCTGTTTCAAGCAGGTATTTTACCTACAGCGAAAGCAAAAGATATCAATGAACAACGGATGAATAGTTTAACGACTATTATAAAAAAAGTACTCAGTGCTGCCATTGCACAAGGTGGAACAACGCTTAAGGATTTTACCCAAGCTGATGGTCGCCCAGGTTATTTTGCCCAATCACTTATGGTTTATGGTCGGGCAGGAGAAGCATGTGTGACGTGTCAAACAAAATTACAAGAAATTAGACAGTCTAACCGCAGTTCTGTTTTTTGTCCTAATTGCCAACAGGATTAATTATTGGTTTTATCAAGAGCAGCTTTGACTACCGGGTGAACAAACTGGCCAACGTCTCCATGGTGAAGAGCAACTTCTTTTACCAAGGTTGATGAAATAAATGAATTCTCTTCAGCCGGTGTTAGAAATACACTTTCAAGTTCAGAAGATAAACGACGATTCATGTTGGCTAATTGAAATTCATATTCAAAATCAGAGACGGCGCGTAAGCCACGAATAAGTACCTTAGCTTGATATTGCTTAGCAAAATCCACCAGTAAACCACTAAACCCAACAACAGTTACGTTTGTTAAATCCTGAGTAACTTGCTCAAGCATGGCAACACGTTGTGCTAAATCAAAACGAGGTTTTTTGCTGGGGCTTGAAGCCACACCAATAATCACCTCACTAAATAACTTACTGGCACGAACAATTAGGTCACTGTGGCCATTCGTTACTGGATCAAAGGTACCTGGATATATAGCTCTTATCATCATTATTTACTGTGTTTTTTAACGGTTGATAGGTGTCATTGTAATGGGATATGTAACAAAGTGACAAGTATTTATGCTTTCAATTTTGTTGCTAAGTCTTCGATAATCAACATAATTGAATAATTAATCACATAAAAAAGCAAAAAAGACTAAAGTATTTACTCAAAACACTTTATATATACTGAATTTTGATAGTATTATTGTGCTAGTTTTAATCAAATCAAATTAAGAAGTAGCTGCATGAAAACCCGCGATAAAATAATCCAAGCCAGTATTGAATTATTTAATGAGCAAGGAGAGCGTAATGTTACCACCAATCATATCGCTGCTCACTTAGCCATTAGCCCTGGTAATCTGTATTATCATTTCCGTAATAAAGAAGACATTATTTTATCTATTTACGAAGAGTATGCACGTAGCTTGCTATTAGAGACTTTGCCAAAGGTGTCATCGGAAGTAAAACCGTTAGATTCACTGGTTTTGTATATGGATTCTGTTTTTCAAACCACGATGAAATTTCGTTTCTTCTACAGTAACTTACCTGTGTTATTGGATAAAAATCCAATCTTGCGGGAAAAGTATGTTGAAGTACAACAGTCTATTTCAGAGCGTGTTGGTCAGCTTCTCGTTTCATTAAGAGCTGCTGATTATATTGACTTCAGTGATGATGAATTGGCTGATATTGTTAGTATTTTACGTCTTATTAATACTTTCTGGGTTAGTTTTCATCAAACTCAGACCATAGTGAATGAAGTTAATGACTCAGTATTCTATCAAGGCGTACTGAAAATATTAGTTATCTTACGTCCATATACTAAAGCGCATGCAATTAGTGAGCTGAACCATGCTCGAGATGTATACCAGCAGAGGTATCGTGAAGAGGCAGAAATAGCTTAATTATAGTTATATTGTTATTGTCCATATACTAAAGCGCATGCAATTAGTGAGCTGAACCATGCTCGAGATGTATA
>ERZ1027231.74-NODE-74-length-65570-cov-30.965229_pt1 | contig 65570 bp, 56 predicted proteins | sample MGYA00520866_ERZ1027231 | MGnify/ENA primary metagenome ERZ1027231 (study PRJEB33311, sample SAMEA4378411) | marine metagenome | biome: Marine biome; feature: Fjord; material: Water | collected 2014-07-20T08:00:00Z/2014-07-... | depth 75 m ...
ACGGAAGTCGATATGATTGCCTGCGAGGATACCAGACACACGGGCAAATTACTGCATCATCTTGGTATTCAGAATAGGCTAGTTGCGGTACACGATCACAACGAGCGCGATAAAATTGATTGGATTGCCAGCTGTCTAGAAAAAGGCCAGTCGATAGCGCTGGTTTCTGATGCTGGTACGCCATTGATTTCAGACCCAGGTTACCCTTTGGTGTCGGGATTACGCGAACGCGGAATGAACGTGCAGCCCGTACCGGGTGTTAGCGCAATTATCACCGCCTTAAGTGGGGCAGGCTTACCCACTGACCGTTTTACTTTTGAAGGTTTTCTCGCGCATAAAAGTGGCGCTAAGCGTGAGCGTTTAGATACCCTGACCCAAGAAACGCGCACCATGGTATTTTATGAGTCGAAGCACCGAATTCTTGATACGTTGAAAGTGATGGCCGAAGTCTTTGGCGCCGATAGAAAAGCCAGTGTCGCCCGTGAACTGACTAAAACGTTTGAAAGCTATTACTCAGGAAATCTTGCAGAAATTACTGAAGAGATTAGCGGCGATCACCAGCAGCAAAAAGGCGAGTTTGTGGTGATGATTACGGGTAACCCTGAGCCAGAGCCTGCCAGTGCGGTTGATACCGAAAAGCTGTTTAAGTTATTGCTGAAAGAACTGCCACCGAAAAAAGCGGCTTCGGTTATTTCTGATCTGACCGGCGAGAACAAAAAGGCATTGTATCAAAAGGCTTTGGAAATTCAGGGCAAGCTTTAGGGTTCTTGATTTAAAGCTTTAAGACAAAAGAAAGAAGCGGTTCACCACAGAGCCGCTTGCGGCGTATGTAGGTTAGCCTTTAGGCTAACTTGTCGCGCTAAAGCACGACCTACTGCTCTTCTCCGTGTAGCGCAGCGCCTCCGTGATCTCCGTGGTAAATTCTTTTCTTCTTTGAATCTTAGTCAGACGTTAAGTCAGTCCAAGCCTGGTGATGACTTAAATAAATATTGCCATTAAGCTGCTCAATAAAGTGGCTGCGTTTTAAACGATCCAGTACTGGCCCTTTCACTTCCGACAAATGAAAACTCATTTCGGCCTCGGTTAAATACTGATTCACCGCTAATAAACTTTCCAGAGCACTGGTATCGATATCATTAATCGCCGAGCAAGTTAAGATTAGGTGCTTGGCTTTAGGGTGCTGAGCAACCAGTTCATTGATTTTATCGGCTAAAAACCGTGCATTGGCAAAGTACAAACTGGAATCAATACGCAAAGAAATAATTGTTTCGTTAGTAATGACATCATGACGATCGATGTTGCGAAAGTGCTCGGTATTGGGTACCTGTCCTAATATAGCAATATGGGGAGAGCTTGAACGATAAAGATGCAAAATAATCGATACTAAAATCCCCGCGATTAATCCCCATTCTAGTCCTTGAGTTAGCGTTAGAGCGAAGGTGATAATCAGGGCAGAAAAATCTTTTAAACTATACCTAAATGTTCGTTTTATCGCCTGTGAATCAAATAACGAAATAACCGCTATTAGAATCATCGCTGCTAACGTTACTATCGGTAAATAAAACAAATAGGGCGTTAAAAATAAGCAGCAGAGAAAAATACTGATGGCGGTTAATGCACTTGCTGCTGGGGTTTTAGCCCCGGCATTAAAGCTGACAGCTGAGCGAGAAAGGCTAGCAGAAACAGGGAAAGCAGCACTGCAACTGGCCGATATATTCGCAACCCCTAAGGCTATCGCTTCTTGATTGGGATTGATGCGCTGGCGCTGCTTTGCAGCAAAAGTTTGCGCCGCTGATAATGAGCTAATGAAGCCAATGATGCTGATTAATAACGCTGAATTTAACAAACCTTTCCATTCTGGATTAGACAGCTTTAATGATTGCCAATCGGGTAGAGAAAAACTGGGCAATCCCGCAGGAATCTCTCCAACTACTTGAATACCATAACGTTGCAAATCAAACAAAATTACAGCGCCGACAGACAATATAATTGCCAATACTGGGGTCGCTTTACTTAAGCTATCGGCCAATAAAGTATGCTGACTTAGCTTAAAAATAACAGCGCGTAATAACTTAGGAACAAAGTATAGGAATACCAGCAATAGCAGCGAGAAAATAAGAGTAGGGGTATTAACTTGCTCGACTTGTTGAAACACTTGTAACAGGGTATGGAAAAAATCATCACTATTAATTCCCAATCCTAAAATGCTACCAAGCTGACTAGAGGCAATGATGATAGCCGACGCTGCTATAAAACCTGTGACTACAGGAAAGCTGATAAAGTTGGTAAGAAACCCCAGGCGAAATATCCCAAACGCGAGCAGAAACAAACCACTAAAAAGCGCTAGCATTGCAGCGGCAACCAACATTTTCTCTGGGCTAAAATTATTACTCGCAAATAAACTGCCAAGCGCAGTGGCAGTCATAATTGACGTGATAGCAAAAGGCCCAACGGATAACGGGCCACTTGAACCTAATAAAGCATAAGCAACTAAGGGCAATAAACTTGCGTACAAGCCTGCTTGAGGGGGGAGGCCCGCAAGCATGGCATAAGCCAGAGATTGCGGAATCAGCATCATGCTGATAACAAGTGCGGCGATGGAATCGTCGAGAAATGTCGTTTTGTTATAGCTGCTTGTCCATTGAAGGAAAGGCAAAAAAGTCTCTAGACGATTCGATTTCATAGCTCTACGCATCGCTGTTATTGATGCGTTGAGTATAGCTTACCTTGCTTTAACGTGTCTTCTTCATCGGTGCCTGTTGTTCAATCTCAACTGGCGTTAAGCCTTCTTTTTTCTTCTTTAGATAGTTCAGATAAGCTGGTATGTGGGTCTTACCCAAATACTTATCTAAATACGGTAAGAATCCAGCGTAGTTGCCTTTGAATTTAGCATGATGAAAATCATGATAAACAGGACCTTCATAAACAGGGAGGTAGTGTGCTGGATTCCACGGAATGTCATAACCAATATGGCCATCAGCGCCTTCAAATTGACGAATGATGACCCAGATCCAAATCACATAAATATGCGCGCCAATTAAAATTGGGCCAAGCAGAGTCAGGCTCGCGGTTAAGACATATTCAAGCCAATGCATGTAGTTGCCATTAATGCCGCAAGTATTACGAATACGGTGATGCACACTGTGGATATTTTTTAATAACCACTTATTCTCATGCATATAGCGATGCATCCAGTAATATAAAAAATCATCAAAGAGCACAAAAAATAGCAGTTGGGCAATAATGATGTACCAGACAGGTAGCTCAGTATTATGCACACCTGTGAGCTTTAATAATGGCCAAGTGATAACTAATACGGTAATTAAAATTAGATTATTTATTATGATACGCGCGATTGATGGCCAAAAGAATTTTTCAAACTCAAAAGGCTTTTGCTGGATTTTATATTTGCGCAACGAGACAGGGTCAAACCATGCAATCACAGTCCATGGAATAGCGACTGTTAAAAACGACATCATGCTAATGGCGAGAGTTGCCATTGGGAATTGCCAAAACCACGGATCGTTATAGAAGCCGTGCCAGTATGCGAGTAAGTCCATATTTCACCTGTTATTTTTATTTTGTGAAAATTTATAAAACTTCTTATGAAAGAAATTTGTAATAAAAGAAACTCTGTAATAAAGGAAGTATTGAGTCTTCATTATTAAGTATTTAGGGAGCGAGTGTGCGAGGCAGGGAAGCCGAACTCAAGCCTACATGGAAGTATTTACGGCGTCTCGTGGAGTAAATACTTAATCATGCAGACGGATCGACTAGGATGCCTTAGGCTGTTTTTCAGTACGCAAAGTCCCAAAATGCAAATCACCATAAGTAACCGTTGGCTTATAACCAGGGAATCCCCAGTAACCCGTTAACTCAGATGAATTCGCCATGTTAGGAAACTCGGTATAGTTCGGATGATTACCCGCAATTGTTTTTTCAACGACCATAGATATGTACTGGTCTAAACCACCCTCTAGCGTATTGCCATTCATAATCACCTCCATCCCTGTTTGCTTGGCGTACTTCTTCAAGCCAGGAATGCGAGAATGCTCTGGGGCATAACAATCCGGGCCAACACCATTTTCACTGGTTACCTTTAAACCTTCAGGGGTATGGGCAACAAAAGAATGGTTGCCATCGGTATGGCCTGGTGTGCGGATAAGTGCTAAGCCATTACCGATCATCACATCGCCACCTAACTGAATAATGCGATCTTCAGGAACACCCTCTAAACCATTTGGGCAATACCAATCAAATTGCGGTGCCATTAAGTTTTTAGCAGATTCCCACTCATCTCTCATGACTAATAATTTAGCATTCGGCAATAACCCCGGCTGCTTATCATCACCGAGCCACTGACGAATATCTTGGGTATGCAAATGGTCGTAGCTGATGTAATCAATATCTTCTGGTTTAAGGTTTAACTGCTTTAAGCAGCCTTCAACGCTATTGATTTCTGGGGCGATAAATTTCTTCAACAAACCTTTGGCAGGGCCTGCCTTATCGGTGATTTTTTTGAAGTAAGGGGTTTCGGCATTAGCCTCAGTATCAGACGGAGATAATAGAATGGTTTTTAAACCTTCTTCAGTCTCGACTTGCACCACAAACAAACGGTTTAAAATATGAATAAACGGCATTGGAATAACATTGCAGTTTAAGAAAGCGTATTTGCTCGGATAGGGAACACGAATCAGCTCCATGCTGCGATAAAACTTAACCTGTGGTTTGGCCAACATATCTTCGCGAAAGCTAACAGCGGCTTTACGCATCTGGTCCAAACGATAGTGTGCTGTATGGCAGGTTCTTGCTTGGGTGAAGTGGCTGATAGGCTTGATGATGCAGTCTTCAACGGTGCTATTCATGGTCTGTACCTTTTTTATTATTATTTTGAGCTGTTATTTGAAAAATATAATAGCCTGCTTTAATCTGATGTTACTTGCTATAAAACGACTATAAATTGCTTAAATATGACAATAAATAAGCCTGAAGCGCTTCTTAATCAAAAAGAGCAGGTTACTGATTACGTAATCGCAGCGTATATTCAGCCTGCTCTAGAAGCTTACTTGCAGCAAGGCGGGCGAATTTCGGCCCTAGCAGATGCTATGGGAGTGGGAGATTTATGGATGTTGCACCCGCCTGAGAAAATAGCAGTCGAGCAATATTTTTCCTTGCTGCTGAATTGCAGTGCTCTGCTGCAAGATAGTCATATAGGGATTAAGGTCGGGCAATATGCTGGGTTGGCTAACTTCGATGTCTTGGGTAAGGCGCTTGCCAATACGCAATCGAAAGCACTAACCTTATCTCAAGCATTGCAGCAAGTGATGATCTTAGAGCGCTTAGTGCATCGTTTGGGTGATTCGCGCATTGAAATAGAAGGTGCGAATATTCGTTTGGTTTGGCGCTCTCGATTTCAGCGACATAAAGCCGCACGGCTAGTCACAGAAAGTGTTTTGTCAGGCATTGTGCATCTCGCCCAACAACTTACAGGGCGACTTATTCCCATTCGTGAAGTCAGCTTTGTACATAACAAACCGCAAGATTATCAACAGCAATGGTATCAGCAAGGGTTCCACGCCGATTGCCAGTTTGGGCAAAAGACCAATAGTATTGTTATTGCCGCAGAGGTATTGGCTTGGCCGTTAAGGCAGCAAGGCAATATGGCCTTGCAAGCAATGACAACAGAAACCATCGCCGATCAGGTTAAGCACCAGCTTGAACAGAATCTTATGAATAACCTGAAGCTAGCGCAAGTCGCTGCCATGCTAGGTTTGGGAGAGCGCAGTTTACAGAGGAAGCTCAAATTTCAGAGTGTGAGCTTTCAGCAAATTCTGTCTACTGTCAGGTTGCAGCAAGCGTATGATTATCTTCAATATTCAAATTTGAGTATTTTGCATATCAGTCAGTTACTCGGCTTTAAAGAGCAAAGTTCGTTTAATCATTTCTTTCTTGAAGCAGCAGAGACTTCTCCAAGGCAGTATAGAATCGCATTGAAAAATTAAGATGTGGGTGCGCTCCTTCTTTTTTACGTCATGCTCTGGTATTATCCGCGCCGGAGATGCCTAGGCAATCGTCGCTTTTAGTACTTGTACTAAAGGGGGAGGAAAGTCCGGGCTCCACAGGGCAGGGTGCCAGATAACGTCTGGGCGGTGTAAACCGACGACAAGTGCAGCAGAGAGAAGACCGCCGATGGCTCGTTCGCGAGCACAGGTAAGGCTGAAAGGGTGCGGTAAGAGCGCACCGGACGACTAGTAATAGTTCGTTGCAGGGTAAACTCCACCCGGAGCAAGATCAAATAGGCTCTCTTATGGCGTGGCCCACGTTGAGAGCGGGTAGATCGCTTGAGCCTGCGAGCAATTTCAGGCCTAGATGAATGATTGTCCACGACAAAACCCGGCTTACTGGCGTCTCCAGCTATTCTAAGAATCCTCTCATGCTTTGCATGAGGGGATTTTTTTTGCCTGTTAAAAGTGGTTAATCGCTCTTTTGCCTTACCCATTTGGGTTATTCATTCTCTCAGCAATACCTGTGATCCTAGCTTCGATTTAAAAATAAAAATAATTCTAAAGTTGGAGGTGCCACAGTGAAAATAATAAATAATGCCTTACTCATGCTAGGTCTTGGCTTGGTTGTGAATAATAATGCGAGTGCGTCTGACGACTCAGCTTGTTTGGTGAAAGAGTTCACGCCAAGCGCTCAACTAGAAAGGCGCTTAGATAGCGGTGCTTATGGTCAGTGGAACGATACTTTTGACGAATCAATAATTACGATTAACGACCCACTTCAGCAGTCTGTTGAATATTATTCCATCAGTAAGCAACCTGTTAATGTTGAGCCGCGTCAGCTGGTACTCTTCCTACATGGTTTTCCAGAATTTGCTTGGGCGTGGGAAGAGCAGTTGGAATATTTTGGTGATGAGTATCATGCGGTTGCCCTTGATTTAAAAGGCCATCATTATTCTGATAAACCAAAATCCATTGCCGAATATGATTTTATAAAACTGGCGCGCGAGCTGAAAGAAGTGGTTGGCTGTTTGGGTTATGAATCTCTCACCCTAGTCGGTCATGATTTTGGTGGTGTTTTAGCGTATACCTTTGGCATGCTATATCCGGAAATGCTGAATGGCATGGTGATTTTAAACGCTCCTCACCCTTATATTTTTGGTCGTGAATATAATAACCCTGAAGGGGATCAAAAAGAAAAGTCTCAATATATGGAATATGCCCAAGGAGATGGAGTATTTGATCAGGCGAAGTTCTTTAAAGTGATGTTTTCAGATGATGCTCTGCTGGGTTCTGATTTTTATCAAGGTAAGCGCAAGCTGCGTTTAATGGGTGAGGGTTGGTCTAGTTTGTCTAAGTGGAATCGTATGAAGTCTTATTATAGAGCGATGGATTTTCCACCGAGTGCCGATGAATATAAGCCAGTACCAAGCCAGATGCAGAAAAGCATGATGACAATTCACGCACCGACCTTGGTTTTGTGGGGGGAGAATGACCCTTATATGTCGAATAAGTTACTTGATGGCCTAGAGGAGTTCGTACCTGATCTAGAAGTGAAAACCTTTTCAGAGCATACTCACTGGATTACTCATGAGCTAACAGATCTTAATCTTTATATTAAAGATTTTTTAAATCAGCATTCTAAATAGCACTCTAAACAGTGTTCTAAATAGTATTTTGTAGATTAATTTCTAAGGACTGGAGCAGATAATGCCAAAGTATTTTTATCGCCGTTTATTATTAGTCGCGGCATTCGGCATTATCTGTCTTCTGAGTCTTTTCACCCATCTAATATTAGATGTCGATACCAGTGCCTATTTACTCATTCTAATGTCGGTTTATTTGTTGTCTTTTGCTTCCACTCCATTATTTTTTAGATGGTTATACCCGTTGGTTTTACAACATAAATCTAAAGTTAATCTCGCGAGTAGCTTGCTAGTATTACTTGTCCTTTTCTTATACAGCAGTGGTACCTTGATATATTTAGAAGGCATTGCTTTAGGAGCAGATCCTTATTTTTGTTATGTTTTATTGATTCTTATAGCGGTTCCTGCTGGGGCGGCCCCCTTATTCACTACTGTTCCGTTAATAATTATCAGTAATACTATTTTACTTACGTCCAGCATAGAAATATTTGGTAGTTATTTTCCTGTGTTTTTGGTTGGTAGCCAGCTGGTTGTTTTATCTTTATTTCGTTCACTACTCAGTGAGTTTGAAAGTCGTACCTTGCTAGAAGTAAGCCTTGCTGAGTTATCCGCTACTCAGGGTATATTGCGTGATATTGTTGAGCAGGAAACGAAAGTCGAGGTTGCCCGAAACTTACACGATGAAATAGGACATTTGGTCACGCTGGTTGTTGTTAATCTAAACCGCCTTATTAAAATGGAAAAAGAAGGCGTCTCTCCACTTCTGTTGGAAACACAGCAATTAACTAAGCAGTTAATGAGTGAAATCCGTCAGGTGGTATTGCAGTTACGCAGCGATGATAGTGTTGATTTAAGTGAGGCGATTGATACCTTTGCTAAAGGTCTTATTAAACCTGCTATTTCGGTTAAATTTCAAGGTTTTGATGGTTTATGCTCCGCTCGTATTGGTGAGGTCATCTTTAGAACCTGCCAAGAGAGTGTGACCAATGTGATGCGTCACTCGTCGGCAGAAACTATTAATATCGTCATTCAAAAATTTGAGGGTTATTATCAGGTGGAGATTCAAGATGATGGTCGCTTATGCAATAGCTGGGATTTTGGTAGTGGCTTAAAAGGTTTGCAAGAAAGGGCTGAGCAGCTGTTGGGGAGCTTTAATGCTTATTCAGATGATACGGGCTTTAATATCTCGTTAAGGTTGCCTTATTAATGGCAATAAGCAAAAAAGACTCGAGGAAGAAACGTTTACTACTAGTTGAAGATCAAACATTAGTGCGTAAAAGTTTAGTGGCATTAATCAATATATCAGATGAATATCATGTTTCTGATTCAACCGAATCTGTTGCTGGCGCGGTGGATATTTTAAAGCAGGATCCTGCCTTTGATCTTATCTTGTGTGATTACAGTCTGAAGGGCGAAACCGCTCTTGATCTTTTGCAAGAGCTTAGAGGTTTCAGTTCAGTGCCGGTGATTCTATTAACCTCATTTTTTAATGCGCGTTATTTACAAGATTGTATTAACTTTGGTGCTAAAGGCTTTCTATTTAAAGAGTGTGATGCTGATGAATTAGAAGAAGCCTTTGATGCTGTACTTTCCGGGTCGACATTTTTCAAAATTGTTGAATCGAACCAAAGTTCACAAAAAAGTGTATTAGCGGGTCAGAGCAGGTCTGCCCTAGAAACTGATTTAACCCCTAAAGAACATGAAATATTGCGCTGGATGGCGACAGGCATGAGTAATAAAGAAATTGCTAAAGTACTAAGTAAAAGCGACCAAACAGTCAAAGTTCAAGCCCGTGAACTGATGCGCAAGCTAGAGGTGAGTAGTCGCACTGAAGCAGTTATTAAAGCAACTAAGCTAAACATTATCTGAAAAAGATAATTAACCACAGAGGGCGCAGAGTACACAGAGAAAAGAGCTGATCTAGTTCTATTCTCCGTGTCCTCTGTGGTGAATCGCTTTTATCTTTTTTCTATGAGTTAAACCCTAAAAGGCCGCTAAACGCTCAAATACCCAGATCATTGCCAGTGAACCACAAAAGTAGCTTGCGGGAATGCGCAAGGTCTCTGCTGTTAATGGTCGGTAAAGTTTCGATAAAACAAAGAAGCTTAAAAACAGCGCGGCAACAAACAGTAGTTGTCCGATTTCGACGCCAATATTAAAACATAACAGCGCTAATATCTTTTCTGTTTCGGGTAAACCTATATCGGCGAGTACTGAGGCAAAACCAAAACCGTGCAGTAATCCAAAGCTGGATGAAACCAATATTGGATATTTTAAGCTTAAGCTGTCTTTTTTATTCTTAGCGATTTCCCAGGCTAAGAAGACAATGCTTAATGCGATTACCGCTTCAACAGGTAGTATTGGAATGGTTAATACTTCCGTTGCGGCCAATACCAGAGTAATCGAGTGGGCGATAGTAAAACCAGTGATCGTTAGCAGCAGCTTATTACGAGTACCCGAAATATAGACCAGGCAGGCGACGAATAATAAGTGATCAAGACCAATTAAAATATGCTCGACCCCTAATATGATATAAGTAAGAATCGTATCTTCAGCTTCAATAGTATTGATATCTGGTACGATGAAGCTTGGCTTGTCGGTATTTAAAACCGCGGTAATGGTCTGCTGCTCTTCGTCGATAATACGTAATAGCACTTCATAAGTAGAACCAGCTAAACCTTCAATTAAAATTGTCGATCCTGAAAGGTCGGGTTCTCGGTTGATGCTCCAAGATTCTCTGGAGGTATTGTTAATTTGGCGAGCATGCTTGGGTGCTAGCATTTTATTACCATTTTCAAAAACAACCGAGAAAGCAGGTCGCTTGCCGTTTTTTAATGGCACTGTCCAGCTGATGTCATAGCTGGACGAATCAGCTGCCTTAATCGTTAACGACGCTGGGCGCATATCATCTGCCGACGATAAAGCGCTAAAAAAGAACAGCGAGAACAATATGAAAAATCTCATTATCCTTCCTTCGCTAGGCTAGGCATTTGGATATTGATGGTATAGCGCTCTAATAAGCGCTGCTCATATTGCTCGGTATATGTTTTATTATTTTGATATTGCCAGTCATGCAGAACTGATTTTCTCACCATTTCAAAAGGTTTTATCGTTTCAGGGGTTTTCTCTTGTAGGAAGATAAAATGCAAACCGAAGTTAGATTTTATTGGCCCTTGCCATTGTCCTATTTCTAAACTTGCTAATTCTGTCGGAAATAACTCGCCAAACTTACGCGCCAATTGTTCTTTCGAAAGCGCATCGACTTCACTAGGTAATAAACTGCCATCGCCCTCAGGTGCTAGGCCTTGAGCAATACGCTTATCTTGCAATAATAATAACTTATTAAGTTCTATTTCAGTTCTATCAAGAGAGATGAAAACTTGTTTAAAACCGTATTGAGCAGAAGAGCGATACTTGGCCGAGTTATCTTGGTAAAACTTATTAAGTGCCACGTCAGTTGCTTCATTACCAGAGGCCAGATCTTCCAGTAAATAAGTCATTTTTTTACGCAAGCGCTGGGCAATAACTTTATCACCGACATCTAGGCTTAATGCTCTTGCTTCACGCTGGTACATTTCACCAATGGCAAAACCTTGGATGGCATTATCGAGTTCGCTAGGCAGTGCTTCTCTGTTCCTGCGGGACAAAAAGCTATTATTAATTTGGGCAACTCTGCCTTCACTTACCGTGATGATTCGTTCATCTGGCGCCACTGGGTTGAGTAGGTCATAACCGACAAAGAATAAAATAGAAATAACAATGAAATGGAGCAAGGGTTCTGTGAGGATTTTTTTTAACATATCAACTTAGGCTTAATAAATTTCGGATGAAAGAAATAATACCGCAGACAAACAAAACCCGCTAATAAGGCGGGTTTTGTTTACTGAATATTATTCAGTTTAAAGCTAATTGCATCACTCAGGCTATACGACTGACTCACTATTTAGGCGAATACCAAATAGGAGAGGTGTAAGCACGTTCTTGACCTACGAGCTTTGCTTCTTTAGGAATGTTTGCACCTAAACGAACCTTATCGTAAAGCACCCAGCGTGGCGTTGGAATTTCTAATACACGTACGTAGTAGAAAGATGATTCATTACGATCGAAATCAGGATCAGTCCATACGGCCGATAATTGACTATCACCAATACTATTGCTCCAAGTTGCTGTTGCTAGGTCAACAGTATTGCCAACTGGGGTTTTGCTACGGCCATTGGAATCAATCTTGCGACCATCGGATACCGCTAAGTCATAAACTCTTTCGTGAACGTTACCGCTTTTATCCATCCAGCCTTTAATGATTTGCACGCGATCTAGGTTGGCACTCAGAGGGTCACGTAAAGCGGATACCATAAAGGTAGGCGCTTTATCATTCTTCCCTGCTGCTTTCATGTCGCCGCCCATAGGTACGCCTTTTGCGTAACCAATAGCAACGGCATTGTTCGCCTGAACATCGCTTTCTACGTAATCCCAGCCACCAAAGAAGCGAACCTGCATTCTTGGGCCAGTGGTGCCGTAAGTTTCTTTACGCTGCATCGCATCAAATAATGCGGCGCGAGTATTTTCGTGCGCCCAAATACCGGTATAGCCAGAAGAAACTAATGTATGGCCTTCGAAAGCGCCCAGTTTGGACTTAACGAATGGGTGGCTAACACGATCTTTTGATGGCTCAACACTGGTTGACTTACCAAAGAAATTATCTTCATCAGCGGTTGCTAACGAAGTATGGCTATCGGTTGCACCACCAACACCAAACTTATATGGGTTGTAGCCTAGTTTTGCTTCAAGTTTCAAACCTTGCTTCAGTGCTTCACGGGCATACTCGCCTTTCAGCATTTCTGGTTTTTTCAATTGTGAAATATCTAGGTTACCCACATCCCAGTTTTCATAATCGGCAAATTCATCTTTTGGTGATAAATAAGGATGGGCTTCACCATCACCTTTTATTTGCGTTATTTCGTAATGGGGTTCCCACTTAGCGCGTTGTTTTACATATTCTTCATCAACCACGCCGCCGTGATAGGTTCCTTCTGTAGGGAACATCCAACCGTTTGATAAGTTACCGTTATGGGCAAAAGCAAATGCTTGACCGCCAGTGGTGCTTTCATACATCTCTAACCACTTATAAAGTGTCTTAGGGTCTGTGCTTCCCATAGGAGGCTGAGTTGTAGGCGGCTGAATTTTTAACGCTTTATCGGCGTTATCACGCAAAATAACATTACGGTGTAAGTTGAAACCTTTAGGAACTGAAGTCCACTCAAAGCCAATAAACGCAGTAAATAATCCTGGTTCATTATATTTTTCTGAAGATTCAACGATATCTTTCCAAACATTACCAAAAACTTCTGAACCTGGACTGTAATCTTCAACCAGCTGTTCGGGCAATGTCATTTGCGAGAAATTACCAATCAGGTCAAAGGCCGCTTCACCAGCCGCCTTGCCACCTTTTTTAAAACCTTCATGCCACTCTTTGCCCTTTGGTTCAGCAAGAATGTTGGGTGTGCCTTCTTTAATATCCGCAGCAATACCCATTAAATCGGTATGGTCTGCCACGACTAGCCAGTCTAATGGACGAGCGAGCTGAACAGGTGTGCCGCTGGAAGCTGTGATTTTTTCACCACGGGCTAAGCGATAAGCATCATCTGGCCCTAAGGTATTGCCAAATAAACCCGCATCCAAAGACAAGCCTGTATGAAGGTGCGAGTCGCCCCAATAAACATTGGTCGCATGCTTAACATTTGCTTGTGGTGAGTAATTTTTAGCGGCTTCAGACGGGCCTTGCGTTGAAGCAAGTACTACTGAGGCGCTAGTGCTGAGTATCGCTAAAGATAGCAGCGTTTTTTTGAAGGTCATGCTTTCACTCCCTAGATAAAATCAAATTCCTGAATGTAATTATCGGTAACAATTTGTTATTTGCAAGGGATTGTTTCTTGGAGGAGAGGCAGAATGAAAGAAAGGAAATGGATAGGAAAAAGTGCTTAGTATTACTATTCATAAAGCTTATAGATATTTAGTCTTACAAATCATTTCATTCATGACTAAGCTCCGGTTAGGATTAGTTATAGATTTCAATTATAGATTACCAACTAAAGTATTAATGACGGGAGTTTGGCGATGGATTTTGAGTTAAGCCCAAAAGCGAAAGACTACATTAAAAGAACCAAGGCTTTTATAGAACAGCATATCGAGCCGATGGAAGCCGATTTTTGGGCTGAGATCAATGCCAAGCATAACCATGGAGATTGGACAACGTGGGAAGTGCCACCGATTGTTGATGAGCTAAAAGCCAAGGCGAAAGCTGAGGGTCTATGGAATATGTTCCTGCCAGACGATGAGCTAGGTGCTGGTTTGAGTGTCATGGAATATGCCTCGGTAGCCGAAGAAACGGGTCGCAGTATTTTAGCCCCAACTATCTTCAACTGTAATGCCCCAGATACCGGCAATATGGAATTATTGTGGCGTTATGGCAGCGAAGAGCAAAAATCCCAGTGGCTTACCCCTTTATTGGCGGGAGAGATTCGTTCTGTTTTTTGTATGACAGAGCCCGATGTTGCGTCGTCTGATGCCACCAATATTGAAGCAACAGCGGTTGTGGAGGGTGAAGGCGAGAGTGCTGAAGTTGTGCTTAATGGTACGAAGTGGTGGTCGAGCGGTATCGGTGACCCGCACTGCAAAGTCGGCATATTTATGGCCAGTACCCCAGATGAAAGCAAAGACCGCCATCACCAACACTCTATGGTGCTAGTACCGCTGGATACTCCTGGAGTAGAAATTGTACGTATGTTGCCTGTGTTTGGTGCTTATGATGCGCCCCACGGCCATGGCGAAGTGAAGTTTACTAATGTTCGCTTGCCTATTTCTAGTTTTATTAGCGGCCCTGGTATGGGTTTTGAAATCGCTCAAGGTCGCTTAGGCCCTGGTCGTATTCACCATTGTATGCGCTGCTTAGGCGCGGCTGAGAAATCGTTAGAGCTAATGGTTGATCGGGGTATGTCGCGTACGGCTTTTCATAAACCAATTATGAAACTGGGTGGTAATGCCGAGCGTTTGGCTGAAGCACGTATCGCGATTGATCAGGCGCGCTTATTAACCTTATTTGCTGCTTGGAAGATGGATAAAGTCGGTGCCTTGGGTGCAATGACAGAAATTTCAGCGATTAAAGTCGTCGCGCCGAATGTTCTGCAAAAAGTCGTTGATGACGCGATTCAAATTCATGGTGGTGCGGGGGTGAGTCAAGATACTCCATTAACGGCGTTCTTCATGCAGGCTCGTGCTTTGCGTTTGGCTGATGGCCCTGATGAAGTTCATAAGGGCGTGATTGCACGTATCGAGCTGGCCAAGCGTGGTCATTATTCTAAAAGAAGAAGCTAAAAATAGCTGCCTAGGCCAACAAAGTATTGCTGTACCAGCCCCGATTCGACGATGGGGCTGTCAGTAACCGTATCGCTATAATAATAGTGACGTAAGCCTGCATAAATACCCCAATCTTTTTCTCCTTTATCGCTCCAACTAAAATCATAGGTCGCGATTAGCTCAAGCTCTGTCGACCAACCTGCATCAGCTTGATAGGCTTTCTCTGCTGAAATGCCCAGTTCACCACTGTTCACACCATAATAATAATCGTTCAACTGCTGGCTTTGGCCTTGTAAACCTAAAGTGGTCAGTAGACGAATAGAATTGAAATTAGCTAAAGGCTTGAAGTTATCTCGGCGATAGAAGCTGAGTTCGGCTTCTTGTGCCTTGTGAGTAGCAGAAACGTCTTGCAGTAAGGCAAGGCGACCGACCCAGCCATTATCGAACCTGCGTCCAACTTGAATGCCTGCTTCTAGGGCGGCTTTGCGTTCATCTAGGTTGTAAGACTGCAATACATCACTGCTCTTTATGTCTTCCTTAGACAAGCTACTGTGGCCACGGAAATTGCCAATAACAGAGCTAAAATAGGTGCCATCTCGGTAAAAATTATAACCAAAACGATTCGCTTCAATGAAAATAGGGCCATAGCCACCAAAGATTAAAAGTGATGGCTTAACTTGGTTATCCACAGCCTTAAATTGACTGTTTTTAGTGGAGGCAGCAACAGACCACAAGCCATAGGCGGGCTCAGTGACAGATTGAAGCAAGCGAGTATCGTCAGCGTTAGAGGTTATGCTAAATAGGGCCAAGCCCAATGGTAGAAATATTGTAAGGTATCTTTTCATTTGGCTCTTCAATCCATTTCTTTGGTCAATTTTATGCGTATAAATAGTTGATATCACTAAATTCTATAAAATAGACTACGAATGAATTACTTAGTTCATGTCAGTGGTCGCTTACTTTGTAGTGTTTGTTTTTAACGGCTGGTCAGTTTATAACAACAGAAGTCAATCTGGAGTGTGAGTATTCACTAAGTTAACGCTAAACTAAGTTAGTGAGCACTATTTATAACAAAATTGTCTAAACAAAATACCCATCTAAAAGTTAGTAAATACTAACTTAATAAATTACTTTAACTTTAGAGCCCAGAGTCACGGCTAGTAAGCGTTTCCCGCCACTAATTTCGTACAGTTTCCATAAGCTTGTCAGAAAATGTCGCTAAGTCCTTGTGAATCAACGCAAAATTTCACATATCCACAGTGTATATCACCTTGCAAAACTGCCTCAGCGTTTCTATAGTGTGTGGTAGTGGAGTAAAGTGGGTATAAGTGGGTTTTTGTAGGATTTGCTTAAGACATTATTTTGGGGTGGGTGAACAGTGTTTCGTGGACTCAGTGCGGTTAATTTAGATGCTAAAGGAAGGCTAGCGATCCCGATGAAATATCGGCAGTTGCTGGTGGATCTTTGTGCTGGGCGTCTGGTTGCCACGATCGATACTGAAGAACGTTGTTTATTGATTTATCCCATTGATGAATGGGAAGTGATTCAAGCCAAAATCGAAGCATTACCCAGTTTCAATCCCGGTGCCCGAAGAATTCAAAGATTGCTCATTGGTCATGCTACCGATATCGAATTGGATGCCAATGGACGAATCTTATTGTCTCAGCCGTTGCGCGAATATGCGCAGTTAGAAAAAGAAACGGTTTTGCTGGGGCAAGGTAAAAAATTAGAGCTGTGGAGTAAGGACTTGTGGAATAGCCGTCGTGATGAATACATCGCTGAGGTGAATGCCCCTGAAGTACTTCCAGACGAACTATTAAATCTTTCTTTATGAAGAAGTCTTATGGCAAAACGTAGCAGAACAAAGTTGAGTAAGACCGAACGCGAGCGCGCATCACTAGCGCAAGCAGAGCAAAAGAAAGATCAGATTGAGCTAGGTGTGGGCGAGCAGCAAGATCATTTTACTGTTTTATTACATGAAACAGTTGAGGGCTGTGTTGTTGATCCCGATGGTATTTATGTTGATGGCACCTTTGGTCGCGGTGGCCATAGTGAGCTGCTATTAAGCAAGTTATCCGACAACGGTCGCTTGTTTGGTATCGATAAAGATCCATTAGCGATTGAAACCGGTAAGGCTTTAGAAGAAAAAGATTCTCGCTTCCAAATTATTAACGCCAGTTTTGCTGAGTTACAAGAGCAGCTACAAGCGCGTGGAATCGATAAAATCGATGGTTTGCTATTGGATTTAGGGGTTTCTTCACCTCAGCTTGATGATGCCGAACGCGGTTTTAGTTTTATGCGTGATGGCCCATTAGATATGCGTATGGATCCAACGTCGGGTGTGAGTGCTGAAGAGTGGATTGCTAAAGTTAGTGCAGAAGAATTAGCTCGTGTAATGAAAGAATACGGTGAAGAGCGATTTGCTAAACGTATGGCGAATGCCGTTATCCGTGAACGTGAAGTTCAGCATATTAATCGTACTGTGCAGTTGGCTGAAATTTTAAAAGAAGCTAACCCTGCCTGGGAAAAGCATAAACACCCAGCGACACGTGCTTTTCAAGGGATTCGTATTCACCTTAATAATGAATTGAGCGATTTAGAAAAAATTCTTGATCAGTCGATTGATGTATTAAAAGTCGGTGGCCGTTTAGCGGTGATCAGTTTCCATTCGTTAGAAGATCGTATCGTGAAACGTTTTATTCGTCGTCAAGAGCAGGGCCGTCCGATTCCAAGGGGCTTGCCAGTGCTTAATGATGATTTGGGTAAAACGATGAAGAAAATGAGTAAGGCAATAAAGCCAAAAGCCAATGAGGTTGGTGGCAACGTACGTGCGCGTAGTGCGGTATTGCGAATTGCAGAGCGTATTGAAGGTGAGCGAGATTAAACGAAAATGAGTCTCTTGGCCAAACAGAATGTGATGATTTTAACCCTTTGGTTTGTGGTTATTATCAGTGCGACCTTGCAGGTTTCCGCTACCCATTGGCATCGACAATTGGTTTCGGATTGGCAGGTTTCAGAGCATCAGCATTTGGTTATTGAGCAAGATTATGGCCGTTTATTATTAGAACAGAGTGCGTTGACAGCTCATGGTCGAGTTGAGCGCATTGCAAAAGATAAGCTACAGATGATTGAAGCGAAAGATGTTCAAGTAATTCGCAGCAGTCGTTAGTGATTATTTTTTGTGAAACAAAATAATTATTAAATAATTAATGGATTGTAGGAAAGTAACAGATGAAAGGCACCGATTAACGTGGCTACACCCCGTACCAAAAAAGCAGCCACGGCAGCTAAAACAGAGACGATAGAATATCGCATTCCAGTATGGCGCTTTGCGCTAGTATTGAGTGTGTTCGTATCTTTGTTATTGCTGGTTGCGGGTCGTATGGGATATTTACATCTGGTGCAGCAACCTTTCCTTGCGGCTCAAGGCGAGCAGCGTATGGTGCGTGAAGAATCTATTGCTGCGGTGCGTGGCGATATTCAAGATCGTCACGGCGAAGCGTTGGCAGTAAGTTCCCCTGTAATGAGTTTGTGGTTAAATCCTAAATTATTTGATGCTGACAATGCATTGAAGCTAGCGTCGTCTTTAGGTATTTCAAGTAAAAGGCTAATACGCCGTCTTAAGAAAAATAGAAACCAAGGTTTTATGTATGTTAAGCGTCACTTACCCCCTGAGTTGGCCGAGAAAGTATTAGCGCATAAGTTTCCAGGTTTGTTTGCAGAAACAGAGTACCGCCGTTTTTATCCTGCCTCTGCTGTAACCGCTCATGTTGTCGGTATGACCAATATTGATGGCAAGGGGCAAGAAGGTTTAGAGCTGGCTTATGATGATTGGTTGCAAGGCGCGCCGGGGCAGCAGCGAGTCGTAAAAGATTTGTTAGGTAACGTGATTAAACAATTAAATGTCTCGGCCATTGCTAAACCAGGTAATGATTTAAAGTTAACATTGGATTTACGTTTGCAGTATCTGGCTTACCGAGAATTAAAAGCCGCAGTGCAGGTACATAAAGCCAATTGGGGCAGTGCCGTTTTATTGGATGCGAAAAATGGTGATATTTTAGCCTTAGTTAATCGACCTTCTTATAACCCCAATAATCGCGCCAAGCTTAATGCTAAAGCAATGCGTAATCGTGCGCTTACCGATATGGTCGAGCCAGGCTCAACCATGAAGGCTTTTACGGTTGCTGCAGCGTTAACTAATAAGAAATACAATGCCAGCTCTATAATCAATACCTCTCCAGGTTATATCCGCGTTAAGCGTAAAACAATTCGTGACCATAAAAATTATGGAGCGATCAGTCTGACAAAAGTTATTACTAAGTCGAGCAATGTCGGGGTTACTAAGCTAGCTCATGAAATGGGGGCTGATAAATTATGGTCTATGCTGCATAGCGCAAAACTGGGGCAGGCAACGGCGTTAGGTTTTCCTGGAGAAGCGGTTGGTAAATTACCTTACCCGCAGCAGTTGGATAAACTCGGTCTAGCGACACTGTCATTTGGTTATGGCTTGGCAGTCACGCCACTACAACTTGCACAAGCCTATACCGCATTTGCCAATAAAGGTTGTGTGCAGGAAGCTCGTTTAATTATGGGCAATGTACAAGTTCCTTGTGAACAAATTATGCCGGCTTCTGTTGCAAAAGATATGAGTGAAATGCTAGAGACTGTAACGCAAAAGGGTGGCACAGGAACTCGAGCAAAAGTTGAAGGGTATCGTGTTGGTGGTAAAACAGGTACTTCGCACAAGGTCGGTAAAGAAGGCTATCAAGATTCTGAATATACCACGGTTTTTGCGGGTATCGCGCCGATATCAGATCCACGATTTGTCTTGGTAGTGGTGATCGATCAGCCCCAAGGGCAAGAGTATTATGGTGGTGAAGTTGCGGCTCCAGTTTTTGGTCGCATCATGGAAGAAGCATTGCGTACCCTGCAAATTGCTCCAGACCAAAGTCAGGACTTCCATGTTGCGGAGGTGTCGCCATGATAAACCTGCTACAGCTTTTACAGGGGTTTTTATCAGCTGAAATTTTGGCGCAAATAGATTCTAGATTTAACTCAACGTTAAACATAGCGGGTTTGGTTACCGATAATCGTGATGTAAAGCCAGGTGATTGTTTTGTTGCTTTGGCAGGAATTACTCATCATGGCAAACAGTTTATTGATGATGCGATTGCTCGCGGTGCGAGTGCTGTTTTGCTAGAAGACGAAAGCAGCATGGTTGAGTTGCGCGAGAGCGTTAAGGACAATAATACGAGCAGAAGCATTCTTATTATTCCCTTGCCTGATTTGAAACAACAATTGACCCCGCTGCTAATTAATTTTTACAAGGCATCGAGCTCTGCTTTTGATATGCGTTTGCTTGGTGTCACGGGAACAAATGGTAAAAGTAGTATTACCCGTTTCGTTGCACAAATGAGCGCGGCGTTAAATCAGCCAGCGGGCTTGATGGGAACGTTGGGTTTTGGTGTTTGGCCCAATATTGTTGAAAGTAAAAATACCACCCCAGAGCTAGCCGTTTTATTGCGTCAGTTTTCTTCGATGCAACAGTGTGGTGCTGAGCTTGTGGCGATGGAAGTTTCTAGCCACGGCATTGAACAAAAACGAATTGAAGGGTTAACCTTTGATTCTGCAGTATTTGCTAATTTAAGCCAAGAACACCTAGATTATCATGGCGATATGGAAAGTTATTTTGCTATTAAGCGTCAGTTGTTTGTTGGTACAGATTTAAAGTACGCCATTATTAATGCAGATGATGATTATGGTCAGCGCTTATTAGCGGATGATGAAATTACTGCTCAAAAAATCAGCTACGGTTTTTCTTCCCGGGCTGATGTGCGAGTAGTGAGTTGGCAAATGACCCCGACTTCAATTGATGCAGAAATTTCAACTCCCTGGGGTGATGCAAGTTTCAGTATCAATATGGTGGGGGATTTTAATTTAGCCAATGTGCTGGCAGCGATCTCTTTATTGGCGGTTGAAAGCAAATTTGATTTTCAGCAGGTTATCTCGTCGATTCAATATATCACTCCTGCTCCTGGGCGAATGCAAGCTTATAACAAGCAAGGCTCGGTACCTGCTGTAGTCGATTTTGCCCATACTCCTGATGCATTAAAAAATGTACTTGAGACATTATCGAAACAAGTGAAAGGTCGCTTAGCAGTTGTGTTTGGTTGTGGCGGAAATCGCGATACCGATAAGCGAGCTTTAATGGCAACGGTAGCTCAGCAGCTAGCGGACGTGGTGTGTTTTACCGCAGATAATCCTAGGCATGAAAATTTAGATAATATTATCAAAGATATGCAGTCAGGAATGTTGGCTTCGAGTACGGCGCCTGTGCAGATTGAAAAAGACCGAAGCAAGGCAATTATACAGACCATCGATATGTTAACTGAAAACGATATATTACTTATTGCAGGTAAGGGTCATGAGACTTATCAAGATGTTGCTGGGGAAAAAATTTCTTATAGTGATGAAGGTGTTTTATTGGACTTAGGTTATCAGCCAAATTCACAGACAAACAAACAGATAAAGGAGGTCTTATCATGATGGCTTCTTTTACTTTAGCTGAGTTAGTACAAGGCATCTCAGCAGGTATCAGTATATTACTCGATTCAGAATTAGCTTTACGTGCCCTTAAAATTAATACAGATACTCGAACTATCGAAACAGGCGATGTGTTTCTAGCATTGCGTGGGGATAACTTTGATGGCCACGATTATTTAGTGCAAGCGAAAGCTCAGGGTGCTATCGCGGCGATAGTTGATGAGACCTATGTCACTGAATTAAAAAATAGATTGAACCTTTCGTCAGTGAACGCTTCTGATGTGCCTTTACCATTATTAGTGGTCGCCGATACTTTGCTGGCATTAGGTCTGGCAGGTCAGTGGAATCGTGAAAAATTTACCGGCCCTTTAATTGCGATCACGGGCAGTGCAGGTAAAACCTCGGTTAAATCGATGGCTGCACACATGATGCAGTTGTTGGGTGATTGTTGGTCAACCCCTGGTAATTTTAATAATCATATTGGCGCGCCGTTAACGTTATTGGGTTTAGATGCGAGTCATAAGGCGGCAGTGATTGAATTGGGTGCCAGTGGTAAAGGTGAAATTGCTTATAGCTCTCAATTCGCCAAACCCGATGTTGCCATTATTACCAATGTCAGTGGTGCGCACTTAGAAGGCTTCGGCAGTATTGAAACCATCATGCAAACGAAAGGCGAGATAATTGATTCTCTCTCAGCTAATGGTTGTGTCGTGCTTAATGCTGACGATGTGTTTTTTGCCGATTGGGTTCTGCGTGCGGGTGAGCGCAAAGTGATTAGTTTTGGCATCGAAAATTATGCCGACTTAACTGCACAGAATATTATTTGTGATGATGCAGGCAGTCGCTTTGATGTTGTCTATCAGCAAAAAGGGCCTCAGGAAAAAGTAGTCTCTTGCGAAATTCCATTGTTGGGCCGCCATAATGTACTCAATGCTTTATCAGCGATTGCAGCAGGCTTGGCACTTAATCTTGAGCTGGCTGCAATTTGTATTCAGTTAAAAACGATGCCAGTTGTTGCTGGGCGTTTGCAGTGGATTGATGGCCATGATGGCATTCGGATTTTGAACGATAGTTATAATGCCAGTCCTGCTTCAGTAAAAGCGGCGATAGATGTATTAGGGCTATGGAAAGAAAAATCTTGGTTAGTACTGGGTGATATGGCGGAGTTAGGAGAAGACTCTGCGGTGATTCATGCCGAAATGGGTGAGTATGCAAAACACATAGGGATTGCAAATTTGGTTGCTACAGGTAATGCCTGTCGCCATGCAGTAGAAGCATTCAATAAAGATTTTGATATAAGAAGTGCGTACTGGTTTGATCAGCAAAGTGACTTGCTGAATTACATTAATGAAAAAAAACAGCCTGGCCAAGTATTTCTGGTTAAAGGTTCACGCAGTGCCGGTATGGACAAGGTTGTTGCCGCACTATCGCTTAAAAGCGATGCACAGAATGGGGAAGTGTAGTTATGTTGTTATTGTTAGCCGATTATTTATCTCAGTTTCATACAGGTTTTGCCGTGGTGCAATACCTGTCGTTACGAGGCATTTTTGCGGTGATTACCGCATTGACGGTGGCCTTATATTTAGGCCCAAAAGTTATTCGTAAACTGAGCGAATATCAAATTGGCCAGACTATTCGTGATGATGGTCCTAAGTCACATCTGAGCAAAGCGGGTACACCCACCATGGGTGGCGCTTTGATTTTGTTATCCATTACTATTAGTACTTTATTGTGGGGCGACCTGCAAAATAAATACGTTTGGTTAACGTTAATCGTAACCTTAGCTTTTGGTGCGATTGGTTGGATTGATGATTATCGCAAAGTGGTTGAGAAAAATTCTCGTGGCTTACCTGCTCGCTGGAAATATTTCTGGCAATCGGCTCTGGCGGTTGTAGCAGCAGTTTATATGTTTGCCACAGCTCCTAGTTCTGCGGAAACGTCACTTATTATTCCTTTCTTTAAAGATGTCATTATCGAACTTGGTATTTTTTATATAGTTTTAAGCTATTTCGTTATCGTTGGTGCGAGTAATGCGGTTAATCTGACCGATGGTTTGGATGGTTTGGCGATTTTACCAACCGTTATGGTGGGGGCTGCATTAGGTCTTTGTGCTTATTTAGCGGGCAATACCAATTATTCGGAATACCTTTCTATTCCTTATGTTGCCGGTGCGGGTGAGTTGGCGGTATTTAGTGGTGCTTTGGTGGGGGCGGGTGTTGGTTTTCTATGGTTTAACACCTATCCAGCTCAGGTATTTATGGGCGATGTAGGCTCTTTAGCCCTAGGCGCTGCATTAGGTATGATGGCGATAATTACTCGTCAAGAGATTGTATTCTTTATAATGGGTGGGATTTTCGTTGCCGAAACCATGTCAGTTATTTTACAGGTTGGCTCGTTTAAATTAACCGGTAAACGTATTTTTCGAATGGCCCCGCTGCATCATCATTACGAATTAAAAGGCTGGCCAGAACCTCGCGTTATCGTACGCTTTTGGATTGTGACCTTGATCTTAGTGCTGGCTGGGCTAGCAACGTTAAAGATCCGATAGCTGCTTTTTAACCCTTTAATAAATTACAGAGAATATAACATTTTATGACAAACCTGATTGCTTCTGATCACAAACGCTTAATTATCGGCATGGGCCAGACAGGGCTTTCGTGTGCGCGTTTTTTGATGGCAAAAGGTTTATCATTTGATCTGTGTGATACTCGCGAAGAGTTACCTAAGCAAAATGAAATAGCGCAGGAATTCTCCGAAAGCCAAATTTTCAATGGCCAGCTTGATGGTTTGTTATTGGCACAGTATCAAGAACTCATCGTCAGTCCAGGCATCGCTATTGCCGAACCTGCGATTGCCTTCGCTATAAAGCAGGGCAGTCGAGTTCGTGGTGATGTGGATATCTTTGCCGAGTATGTGACGAAACCTGTCATTGGTATTACCGGTTCGAATGGTAAAAGTACGGTAACAACTCTTGTCGGTGAAATTTTAGCAGCCGCAGGTCATAAACCTGCAGTGTGCGGAAATATTGGCATTCCAGTATTGGATGTTTTATTAAATGATGCCGATTACCACTGTTACGTGGTAGAGCTGTCTAGCTTCCAATTAGAGACAACGCATCATCTAGCCGCGGAAGTCGCTTGCGTATTAAATATCAGCGAAGATCACATGGATCGTTATGATTCAATGATGTCGTATCACCAAGCAAAGCATCGAGTTTTTCAGGGTTGCCGCAGCATTGTGGTTAATCGAGAAGACATACTGACTCAGCCTTTAACCAGTACTTCAATGCCAAAGAGAAGTTTTGGTTTAACAGTTAGTGACAATGCAGTCGCTGCAAAAAATCAGTACGCTATTGCTCAGTTAGCAGATGATTCTAATAATGAATATTTGATGTATGAGCAGCAGGCAATACTCCCGGTTGCTGAATTAAAGATAAAAGGCCGACACAACCAGCTAAATGTTTTAGCGGCGATGGCCTTGGTTGATTCTTTACCTGCTGAATTTAAAGTGCCAGCAGAAGTATTAGCGAAAGTGCTTAGTAGCTTTAGCGGTTTAGCGCATCGCTGTGCATGGGTGGCTGAAAAAAACGGCATTCAATATTTTAATGATTCGAAAGGAACCAATGTTGGATCTACATTGGCTGCAATCGAAGGTTTAGCGGTTTCAGGGCAGAAAAAGGTTATTTTGATTGCGGGCGGTGTTGGCAAGGACCAAGATTTTGTACCGCTAGCAGATGCCTGTCAGGCGAGTGTTAAGCAAGCCGTATTATTTGGTCGTGATGCGAAGTTGATCGCAACCGATTTAAAAACCAGTGTAGAGCTAGAATTTACTGAAACTCTAGAGCAAGCTTTGAACAAAGCTTATGGCAGCGCCGAATCAGGAGACATTATTTTATTCTCTCCTGCGTGTGCCAGTTTCGATCAGTTTGCAAACTATGTGAAGCGTGGTGAAGTATTCGAACAGCTAGTCGCTGACCTCTTATCGCAAGAGGAACGGACGCAATGAATACAAAAACTTCAGTAGATCATTCAAGCTCTATTAGCTGGCTGCAGTCATTGCTAGCAGGTCGAGATGTATCAAAATTTTTTGCAGTAAAAGTGAATGGTTTAGTTTGGTCTTGGTTAGGTCTAATGGCGCTAGGTTGGGTGATGGTGATGTCTGCCTCAACCAGTATTGCTGAAATTTATACGGGTAATGCGGCTTATTTTTCTACTCGTCATGGTATCTATATTGTTTTAGGTATTGCCGTGGCATTTTGTATTAGCCGTATTTCTCTAGCTTGGTGGCGGAAAACAGATTGGTTATGGTTGCTTATCGGTAGCTTAGGTTTGGTTGCTGTTTTAATTCCAGGTATTGGCCACGAAGTTAATGGTAGTGCGCGCTGGTTGAACTTGGGGCTTATGAAAGTTCAGCCTTCGGAAATTGTGAAATTGACAGTGGTATTGTACATATCGGGTTATTTAATTCGCCGTCAGGCAGAAGTGCAAAATCAATGGTCTGGGTTTATTAAACCGTTAGCCATCTTAGGCTTAATTGTTGTATTGCTGCTATTAGAACCTGATTTTGGTTCTGTTGTTGTGTTAATGGGAGCGGTGTTAGTTCTGTTATTTTTAGGCGGTGTGAAGGCTGGGCAATTTTTCTTATTGGTTGTCGCGACTTTAGCATTAGGCTATTTGGTGGTTACTGCTGAGGAGTATCGCTTAGCGCGTTTAACAACTTATTGGCAGCCATTCCACCCAGATAATGTTTATGGTTCAGGCTATCAGCTTGCTCAAGCATTAATCGCTTTTGGTCGCGGTGAGCTTTGGGGTGCTGGTTTGGGCGAAAGTGTGCAGAAATTATTTTATTTGCCAGAAGCTCATACTGATTTTGTTTTTGCTATTTGGGCAGAAGAAACGGGATTGGTCGGCGGTTTATTTGCATTGGGTCTTCTCACTGTCTTTTTATCTCAATGCATGATGATTGGCTGGCAAGCTCAGAGACAAGGTAACTTATACGGCGGCTTTATTTGCTTCGGTATTGCAACGTTATTTGGTTTGCAGGTGATTATTAACTTGGGGGTGAATACTGGTTTATTGCCCACCAAGGGTCTGACTTTGCCTTTCTTTAGTTATGGCGGTAGTAGCTTGGTTATTTGCTGCGTGATGACGGCGCTTGTTTATCGCGTTAGTTTGGAAATTTCAGAAGATTACATTGCCTCGGCTGAGAAAGAGGCTTCTAGTGAGAAGTCGAAGAAGAAAAAAACAGCTAAATCAAAAATAGCAATGAAAGCAAATTCTGAGAAAGCGCTTAACAAAAAAACGTCTGTGAAAAAAGAACCTGTGATGGCAGATTCAGAAGAATATATCACTGGCTTCGATGAGTATGTTAACGAATTAAATGGAGGCCGTGATGACAAATAAAACTGTGATGATTATGGCAGGCGGTACAGGTGGCCATGTTTTCCCTGCACTCGCGGTAGCAGATGAACTAAAACAGCAAGGTTATGATATTCATTGGTTAGGGACTGCTGCGGGTATTGAAGCGGATGTTATTCCTAAAGCAGGTTATCCATTACATTGCATTGAAGTGACAGGGCTGCGTGGTAAGGGAAGATTAACGTTATTAGCAGCACCCTTTAAAATACTAAAAGCCATTTTTCAGGCATTAAAGTTTATGCGAGTCGTTAACCCAAGTGCTGTTCTTGGCTTGGGGGGCTTTGCTACGGGCCCGGGTGGAGTGGCTGCTAAGTTGTTGGGTATCCCATTATTGATTCATGAGCAGAATGCGTTTCCTGGCATGACTAATCGGTTATTGAAACCGTTAGCAAATGTGGTGATGCAGGCATTTCCGAATACCTTTAAAGGTACAAAGCATTTAGAAAAATTACTCACGACAGGCAATCCTGTACGAGCAGATATTGTGGCATTGGATAATGCTAAAAAAGACAATTTAGGTGAAAAGGACGGCAGACTTAATGTCCTTGTTGTTGGTGGTAGTCTAGGCGCGGTGGCGTTAAATAATGCAGTGATGGATGCACTAGCGCTGACGTTGGAAAAAAATCCTGACTCGAGTGCCCCTAATATCTGGCATCAGGTTGGAAAAAGAAATATTGATTCTGTGCAGCAGGCTTATGCTGAGAAAGGCCTTGAAGGTAAGGCAAGAGTCGTCGCGTTTATAGATGATATGGCAGAGGCTTATCAGTGGGCAGATTTAATAGTTTGCCGCGCAGGAGCGTTAACCGTTTCTGAGGTCGCTTGTGCTGGCAAACCCGCAATTTTTATCCCATATCCTTTTGCGGTAGATGACCATCAAACAGCCAATGCACAAGTTTTAGTTAATGCTAAAGCGGCTGAGATTAAGCAACAAAATGAACTAACAGCACAGTGGCTTGCAGATCAATGGACGATGTATACCGAGCAACCTCAGCTGATTGAACGAATGGCGCTTGCGGCAAAGTCCGCAGCGATTGCGAATGCAACAGACGTTGTAGCAGAGCAAGTAATAAAACAAATAAGGTTGAACGATTAATGGCACACGAAAATCCACAAACTACAGGCCCAGCAGAAGCTTACGCAATTCCAGAAATGCGTCGTATAAAACGCATTCATTTTATTGGTATTGGTGGTGTTGGCATGTGTGGAATTGCTGAGGTTTTATTAAACCAAGGTTATCAAATAAGTGGATCAGATTTACGTCAGTCTACTGTTACTCAGCACTTGAGTAATATGGGAGCTGAAGTTTACTTAGGTCATGCCAGTGAAAATGTCGATAATGTAGATGTTGTTGTGGTTTCAACAGCGATCGACCAGACAAACCCAGAGATTAAAAATGCGATAGAGAAGCGCATACCGATTGTACGCCGCGCAGAAATGTTGGCTGAGCTTATGCGTTTTCGTCATGGCATTGCCGTGGCAGGAACCCATGGCAAAACCACTACGACCAGTTTGGTAACGTCGATTTTAGCTCAGGCAAAGTTAGACCCTACTTATGTTATTGGCGGACGTTTAAACAGTTCGGGTACTAATGCTCGTTTAGGCGCAAGTCGCTACCTAGTCGCAGAAGCCGATGAAAGTGATGCGTCGTTTTTACACTTGCAGCCGATGACTTCGATCATTACCAATATTGATGCCGACCATATGGAAACCTATGGCGGTGATTTCGATAAGTTAAAGCAAACATTTATCGATTTTTTACATAATTTACCATTCTATGGCTTGGCAGTATTGTGCATAGACGACGATAATGTGCGTGAAATATTACCGAAAGTATCGCGTCAATTTGTCACTTACGGTTTAAGTGATGATGCGGATTTTCAGGCATTTGATATTGTACAAAAAGGTTTATACACATCATTTAAAGTTAAGCGTCCTGCAGCTGCTAGTGATTTATCGGTTCGTATGCGCATGCCGGGTGTTCACAATGTATTGAATGCATTGGCGGCCATCGTTGTTGCGAGTGATGAAAAAGTTGATGATGAATCAATTGTGCATGCATTAGAAAACTTTGCCGGTGTTGGTCGCCGCTTTCAAGTTTGCGCTGAAGTTGAGTGTAGTGATGCCGAAGGAAATGAAGGCTCTGTGATGTTGGTTGATGATTATGGCCATCACCCAACAGAAGTTGAAGTTACTCTGGAAGCAATTCGTAAAGGTTTCCCAGAGCGTCGTTTAGTCGCGTTGTTTCAGCCTCACCGTTATAGCCGTACCCGTGATTTGTATGAAGATTTTGTCCGTGTTTTATCTGAACCCGATGTTTTATTATTGATGGATGTTTATCCTGCTGGAGAAAAACCGATTGCAGGGGCAGAAGGGCGTGCGTTATGTCGTAGTATTCGACAGCGCGGCGCTATAGATCCTGTATTTATAGAGCGTGATGAAAATATTGCTCAGGTATTAAGTAAGGTATTAAAACCAGGGGATTTATTATTGACCCAGGGCGCGGGTGATGTAGGGAATTTGGCCATTACATTAACGCAGAATTTAGCGAAAATAATGGCAGATGCCGATGGTGTTCGTCTTAAAGAGGCGAATAAATAAGATTATGACTTATTCAATTTCAGCTGAAGAAAAACAGGCTTTAGGTAAGGTTGCGGTATTGATGGGGGGGACATCTGCCGAACGTCCCGTTTCTTTAAATAGCGGAGCGGCTGTATTAAGTGCGTTATTAGAAGTTGGTGTTGATGCATTTGCTATCGACGTTAGAGATGATGCTGCGCAGCAATTATCTCATGCTGAATTTGATCGTGCTTTTATCGCGTTGCATGGTCGTGGTGGTGAAGATGGCACGATGCAAGGTTTGTTGGAATTATTAAACAAACCCTATACTGGCAGTGGCGTTATGGCATCGGCATTAGGTATGGATAAATGGCGTACTAAATTGGTTTGGGATGCTTGCCAAATACCAACGCCCAAAGCATTTGTATTAGAAGAAGGCAGTGATTGGGATGCCATTATGCAAGCCTTAGGTGGTTTGGCAATGGTAAAACCTGCCCGTGAAGGTTCTAGTATCGGTATGCGAAAAGTACATACCAGTGAGGAATTAGCGAGCAGTTATGCCTTTGCGATTCAGCACGATGACTTGGTTATTGCAGAGCAATATATTGAAGGAAAAGAGTTTACTGTTGCGGTGCTTGGTGCGGATGCATTACCGGCGATTCAGTTAGTTACGACTCATGACTTTTATGATTTTGATGCTAAATATAAAGCCAATGATACACAGTATTTATTGCCTTCAGGTTTACCTGATTATGCGGAAGCAGAATTACAAAAAATGTCGTTAAAAGCTTTTAAACTTGTTGGCTGTGATGGCTGGGGACGAGTTGATGCGATGCAAGATAAAGAAGGTAACTTCTGGCTATTAGAAGTGAATACTAGCCCAGGTATGACGGATCATTCTTTAGTGCCAATGGCCGCTAATTCAGGAGGTTTATCTTTCCCTGCTTTGGTGGTTAAGATTTTGCAGCAAACACTTTAGCTATGCATTGCTATGAAAAGGAATAACGCATTGTGATACAAGCCAGTTCAATGAAAGACCAGGCGAATAAGGCGAAAGCAGGTAAGGAAAAACGTGCTGTCTCTAATAAAGGCGCTACACGTTTACAGAAGAAAAAAAGTATTGCCTTAACGTCTTTACCTTCGATGCTAGCATCATCGATTCCGTTGTGGTTTGTGCAGACAGTTTTTGTGATTGGCTTGTTAGCTGCCGGTGGCTGGGGGCTGCAACAGGTTCGCTGGGGCTGGCCAGTAGAGCAGGTTGAAGTTGAGGGTGAATTTCGTTATTGGCAGGCACAAGATTTAGCAAAACAATTATTATGGGTGAAAGAACAAAACTTCTTTTCTTTGGATGTGCGTCAGGTTAAATACGAATTAGAGCAGTTGGCTTTGATTAAAAGCGCTCAGGTTAAAAAAGTTTGGCCTGATACTTTATTGGTTAAATTTAAAGAAGATATTCCGATTGCGGTTTGGAATAATGATGCGTTATTGAATCCTGTAGGTGAAGAATTATTATTGCCAGGCAGCTTTAATCAAACGGGGTTGCCAAAACTATCTGGGCCTGAGCAAAAGACCGCGCAGATTATGCGACAGTTTCAACGTTTTCAGTCGCGATTAAGCGCAGTTGATGCGGTGATGGTTAGTTTGAATATGAATGCTGTGGGCAGTTGGAAAATAGAATTGGAAAATGGTTGGACGATTCGTTTAGGGCGCCAGCAATTAGAACAACGTGTAGAGCGTTTAATTGAATTATTAAAAATACTGCCGCAAGAAAAAGTAGCAGTTGTTGATCTTAGATACGGAAAAGGGGCGGCCATTCAATGGCTGCCCGTTTAGGAGAGGAATCATGAGTCAAGGACCGCAAAAAATGCTGGTTGGACTGGATATCGGCACATCCAAGGTCGTCGCGATTGTTGGCGAAATGACAGAAGATGGTGGTGTTGAAATTGTTGGTTTAGGGTCGCACCCTAGTCGTGGCATGAAGAAAGGCGTGGTAGTCAATATTGAATCTACCGTGCAATCGATTCAGCGTGCAGTTGAAGAAGCTGAGCTAATGGCAGGCTGCCGAATTCACTCTGTTTATGCAGGGATTGCGGGCAGTCATATTCAGTCGATGAATTCTCATGGCATGGTAGCAATTAAGGATCGAGAAGTTACTTACGGTGATATAGAACGTGTTATTGAGGCTGCTAAAGCTGTTCAGTTACACGGCGAAAATCGTATTTTGCACGTTTTGCCACAAGAGTATTCGATCGATACGCAAGAAGGTATTAAAGAACCTATTGGTATGTCGGGTGTGCGCTTAGAAGCAAAAGTTCATATGGTGACTGGCGCAATGAATGCGGCACAAAATATTGAGCGCTGCGTACAACGTTGTGGCTTAGAAACCGATGATATTATTTTAGAACAGCTGGCATCATCCTATGCAGTTTTAACTGAAGATGAAAAAGAGTTGGGTGTTTGCTTAGTGGATATCGGCGGTGGTACAACGGATATCGCGATCTTCACCGATGGCGCTATTCGCCATACGGCTGTTATTCCTATCGCTGGCGATCAAGTTACCAATGATATTGCCATGGCATTACGTACCCCAACTCAGCATGCTGAAGACATCAAAATTAAATATGCCTGTGCGTTGACTCAGTTAGCGAAAGAAGACGAAACGATAAAAGTGCCAAGTGTCGGTGAACGACCGGCAAGAGATTTATCGCGCATGGCATTGGCGGAAGTCGTTGAACCAAGATACGACGAATTATTCACTTTAATTCAAGCTGAATTGCGTCGTAGTGGTTATGAAGATTTAGTGGCTGCGGGTATCGTATTAACTGGTGGTACTTCCAAGATGGAAGGGGTGGTTGAATTAGCGGAAGAAATTTTTCATATGCCGGTGCGTTTAGCTAGGCCAATTGGTGTTTCTGGATTGACGGATGTAATTAATAATCCGATCTATGCAACGTCTGTTGGGCTCTTGTTATACGCCGCGATGCAACAAAACGACCCAATTAAAACAAATAATAGAGAAGAAGCGCCAATTGACTTCTTTTCGCGCGTAAAACATTGGATTCAAAACAATTTTTAATATCTAATAGCACTAGCGCATTGCGTTGGGCTCAGAAAAGGAGATAGAGCTATGTCTCAGCAACGGGAAGGGGATATGTTCGAATTAGCAGAAGAACTGCCACAAAGTGCAGTAATAAAAGTTATCGGTGTTGGTGGTGGTGGCGGTAATGCCGTTCAGCACATGGTCGACAACAATATTGAAGGCGTAGAATTTATCTGTGCCAACACAGATTCGCAAGCTCTACGTAAAGTAGACGCACGCTCTGTTATTCAATTAGGCGGCGCCGTAACCAAAGGTTTAGGCGCTGGGGCGAATCCAGAAGTGGGTCGTCAAGCTGCGTTAGAAGATCGTGATCGTATTGCTGAATCAATCAGTGGTGCAGATATGATCTTTATTACGGCAGGAATGGGTGGTGGTACCGGAACCGGTGGCGCACCTGTTGTTGCTGAAGTTGCAAGAGAATTAGGTATTTTGACCGTTGCAGTGGTCACTAAACCCTTTCCGTTTGAAGGTAAAAAGCGTTCTGTGATTGCTGAGCAAGGATTGACTCAGTTAGCAGAAAACGTAGATTCCTTAATTACTATTCCTAATGAGAAACTGCTGAGCGTTTTAGGTAAAAATAGTAGTTTGCTAGATGCTTTTAGCGCCGCTAACGATGTTTTGTTAGGTGCGGTACAAGGCATTGCTGATTTGATTATGCGCCCAGGTATGATTAACGTGGATTTCGCCGATGTGCGTACCGTTATGTCTGAAATGGGTCAAGCGATGATGGGTACTGGTTCTGCGAAAGGCGATAATCGTGCTCGTGAAGCTGCTGAAATGGCTATCGGTAGCCCATTATTAGAAGATGTTGATTTGCAAGGTGCTCGCGGCATCTTAGTGAATGTGACAGCGGGCCTAGATCTTTCTTTGGGTGAATTTACCGAAGTTGGTGAAGTTGTTGAAGAGTTTGCTTCTGAACATGCAACCGTTGTTGTTGGTACTGTAATTGATCCTGAACTAAGTGACGAATTAAGAGTCACAGTGGTAGCAACCGGTTTAGGCTTCAAAGAAAATACTGAAGCACCTAAAAAAGTTGTTGATAATACAGTTGCTCCTGCAGCAAGTGTAAGGAAAGTGCCAACGACTGCCGCTGATTATGCTGAATTAGATAAGCCAGCACACGTTCGTCAACAGGCTGCTAGTGCCCCTGCACCTAAGATAGATAGCGCGAAAGCAAAGGATATGGACTACTTGGACATACCTGCTTTTTTACGCCGCCAAGCTGATTAACGAAACGTTACTGGCGCGCTCATCTATACTTGTTATAATGAGCCGCTAGTAATAATAATTAATTAGTTTTATTCAACAATATTGGTAAATCGACATGATTCGTCAACGCACACTCAAAAATACAATTCGCGCAACTGGTGTTGGTTTGCACTCAGGTGAAAAAGTTTACCTGACGCTTAAGCCTGCGCCTGTAGATCACGGTATTGTATTTCGACGTGTTGATTTAGAGCCTATCGTTGATATTCAAGCGAAAGCGACCAATGTTGGTGAAACGACGATGTCGACCACCCTGGTTCAAGATGGCGTGCGTGTAGATACCGTTGAACACTTATTATCTGCGATGGCAGGTTTAGGTATTGATAACGCAATTGTTGAGCTAAGTGCACAAGAAGTACCGATTATGGACGGCAGTGCGGGTCCATTCGTTTTCTTGATTCAATCAGCGGGTATTGCCGAGCAATCAAAAGCTAAGCGCTTTATTCGTATTAAGAAGAAAGTAGAAGTGCGTGAAGGTGATAAAGTCGCCTCCTTTGTTCCTTATAATGGCTTCAAAGTTACTTTTGAAATTGAATTTGATCACCCTGCATTTAAGCAAAGCGTACAAAAAGCCAGTTTAGATTTTTCTTCTACTTCCTTTGTTAAAGAAGTAAGCCGTGCGCGTACTTTTGGCTTTATGAAAGATATCGAGTTCTTACGCTCAAAGAACTTGGCGCTAGGCGGCAGTGTTAATAACGCGATCGTTGTTGATGAATACCGTGTAGTGAATGAAGATGGCCTTCGTTACGAAGATGAATTTGTAAAACATAAAATTTTGGATGCAGTAGGTGATTTATACCTATTGGGTCATAGTTTAATGGGTGAGTTTGTAGGCTATAAGTCTGGCCATGGTTTGAATAACAAGTTGCTACGCGCACTTGAATTACAAACTGATGCTTGGGAGTTTGTTGAGTACGCCGAAGAAAATGCTCCAATCTCTTATATAAAACCTGTAGCAGCTCTTTAAACTTCTCAATTACTTGATTAGAAAGTAATAGAAATTTAAAATATTTCGACTATTAAAGGCCATGTTAAAATGGCCTTTATTGCATCTGGCAACTAAAAATAACGATAATTAAATGAACCTGCTTTCAAGGCAGCTATACTAGTAGTTATGAATATTATTATCGTCGGTAAACGACATGGACAATCAAAAACATACTCATTAGGGCCAATAGTGCGTTTCTTACTATTGACGTCTTTGTGTGTTTTGCCGTTTGGTATGGGAGCCGCTGGCTATTTATTAGCGGCACACCTTGCTGACCAAGGCTTATTGGATCCAGTTGCGGCTAAAGCATGGGAAAAAGATCTTGATGAGCAGCGTCAAGAGCTTAAGCAAATTCGCCAGCATGCAGACCAAGAACTCGATGGCTTAACGCTGCGCCTGGCAGAGCTTCAAGCTAAGCTATTGCGCATAGATGCCTTGGGTGAGCGCTTAGTTGATATTACCAATATTAATGGCGACGAATTTGATTTCTCTGCGGTACCTGCCGTTGGCGGCCCAGGTACTCTGGGTGAAACCTATCAAGCCCCTGAAATCCAATCTGTTCTAGATAAACTAGCCTCAAAAATTGATCGACGTGAGCAGCAATTAGAAGTCCTCGATGATCTTTTATTAGCCAATAAAATTAAAACAGATACCTTTGTTGCTGGTCGCCCAATCAGGCGTGGCTGGATGTCTTCTCGTTATGGCAAACGCACAGATCCATTTAATGGTCGTTTAGCTTGGCATGCGGGTGTTGATTTTGCGGGTAAGCAAGGTTCTGACGTCGTTGCTGTCGCTTCTGGTATTGTGACATGGGCCAGTAATCGTTATGGCTATGGCAAGTTAGTCGAGATTAATCATGGGAACGGTTATAAGACCCGTTACGCTCATGGCGCTGAGATCAAGGTGAATCTTGGTGACGTTGTACGCAAAGGCGACGTGATTGCGCTAATGGGAAGTAGCGGTCGTTCTACTGGCCCTCATGTTCATTTTGAAGTTTATAAAAATGGGCGCACTGTTGATCCAGCCGCTTATTTGCACCGTACCCTGCGCTAAATCCCTGTTATACCTCTCTTTTTTGATATAAATTCGGTGAAAGCCTTGTCTAATACGCCTAACAGCGGTTAATCTTCAAGGACTTTCTCGCTGTCTCTATTTTTTTGGGTTTTAAAAACAATAATCATGATCGGTAATCTCTTTAGTAAAATCTTTGGTAGCAAAAACGACCGCGAATTAAAACGTATGGGGAAGGTCGTTGTTAAAATTAATGCGTTAGAAGAAGGGTTGATTGCTCTTTCTGATAGCGAATTAAAAGCTAAAACTCCCGAGTTTCAGCAAAAGCTCAAAGATGGAGCGAGTTTAGATAGTCTCTTGCCTGAAGCTTTTGCCGTATGTCGTGAAGCCAGTAAACGTATTATGAATATGCGTCATTTTGACGTGCAGTTGATTGGTGGTATGACCTTGAATGAAGGTAATATCGCTGAGATGCGTACTGGTGAAGGTAAAACCTTAGTAGGTACTTTAGCCACGTATTTGAATGCTTTGACGGGTAAGGGTGTTCACATTGTTACTGTGAATGACTACCTTGCGACTCGTGATGCTGAATGGATGCGTCCATTGTATGAATTCTTGGGTCTAACACTCGGTATTGTTGGTCCTGGTCAAGATCCTGCGACGAAACGCGAGCAATATGCTTGTGATATTACTTATGGTACCAATAACGAATTCGGTTTTGATTATTTGCGTGACAATATGGCCTTCTCAACATCTGAGAAAGCACAGCGTGAATTGAACTTTGCCATTGTCGATGAAGTGGATTCTATCCTGATCGATGAGGCGCGTACGCCTTTGATTATTTCGGGCCCTGCAGAAGATAGCTCAGCACTTTATAAAAAGATGAATTTGTTGATTCCTCAGCTTACTCAGCATGTTGAAGCTGAAGAAGGTAAGGAAGAGAAGCAAGGCCATTATACTCTTGATGAAAAGCAGCGCTCTATCGAATTGACTGAACTTGGTCATGAATACGTAGAAGAAATGTTAGCGCAAGAAGGTGTATTAAAAGAGGGCGAGAGTCTTTACTCATCGTCTAACTTAACTCTTTTACACCATGTTAATTCAGCACTTCGTGCTCACGTTATTTATCAAAAGAACGTTGATTACATTATTCAAAATAACCAGATCGTTATTGTTGATGAGCATACTGGTCGTACTATGGCTGGCCGTCGTTGGGGTGAAGGTTTACACCAAGCGATTGAAGCGAAAGAAGGCGTAAATATTCAAGCTGAAAGCCAAACGTTGGCTTCTACAACATTCCAGAACTTCTTCCGCTTGTATGACAAGTTAGGTGGCATGACGGGTACTGCTGATACTGAAGCGTTCGAATTCCATCAAATATATAACCTTGCCGTTGTTGTAATTCCAACGAATAAGCAAGTTAAGCGTATTGATTATAATGATGTCGTTTTCTTAACGCAGGCAGAGAAATACCAAGCTGTTATTGAAGAGATTCGCGAAGTTGTTGCACAAAAACGTCCAGTGCTTGTCGGCACTGCGTCGATTGATACTTCAGAATTGTTATCTGAAGCGTTGACTAAAGCAAAAGTTCAGCACAGCGTATTGAACGCCAAGCAACACGAAAAAGAAGCACAAATTATTGCCCAAGCGGGTGCTGCAGGTTCTATTACGATTGCTACCAACATGGCGGGTCGTGGTACCGATATCGTATTGGGTGGTAACTGGGAAGTTGAAATTGCTGCTTTAGAAAATCCAACGGAACAGCAGATTGCAGATATAAAAGCAGCTTGGCAAATACGCCACGATGATGTGCTTAAGGCTGGCGGTTTGCACATTGTTGCGACTGAACGTCACGAATCACGACGTATTGATAATCAGTTACGAGGCCGTGCTGGTCGTCAAGGTGATGCGGGTTCTTCACGCTTCTTCTTATCGCTAGAAGATAGTCTAATGCGTATCTTTATGTCGGATCGTATCCGCAACATGATGAAAGCATTAGGAATGGAGAAAGGCGAATCGATTGAGCACAAGATGGTGAGCAATGCGATTGCAAAGGCGCAGCGTAAAGTTGAAGGCCGTAACTTTGATATTCGTAAGCAGTTATTAGAATATGATGATGTTGCTAACGATCAGCGTCGTGTAATTTATGATCAGCGTAACGATATTATGGCATCGGATGATATTTCTGATGTGGTTGCTAATATCCGTCATGATGTTTTGCAGGAAGTTATTGATGGTCATATTCCTCGTCAAAGTTTAGAAGAGCAGTGGAGTATTCCAGCCCTTGAAACTGAGCTGAAAACTGAATTTGATTTAGACTTACCGCTGCAGCAGTGGTTAGAAGAAGACGATAAACTTTACGAAGAAAACTTGCGTGAGCGAATCACTACGGCACTTAATGATGCTTATAAGGCAAAAGAAGATTCTGTTGAATCTGAGCCAGGTCAGCCGAATCCACTGCGTATGTTTGAGAAGCAGGTAATGCTACAGATTGTAGATAACTTGTGGAAAGAGCATTTAGCAACGATGGATCACTTGCGTCAGGGTATTCATCTGCGTGGTTATGCACAGAAGAATCCTAAGCAAGAATATAAGCGTGAAGCATTTGAGTTGTTCCAAGAGTTGCTGGAAAACATGAAGCGCGAAAGTATTCGTATTCTTTCTCACGTGAAAGTTCGTCAGGAAGAAGACGTGCGTGAAATGGAAGAGCAGCGCCGTGCTCAGGCCGAAGCGCAAGCTCAGCAGTCTAGTTATAAGCATGATGCAGCTCAAAGCATTACAGCAGAACCTAATGATGGCTCTGCAGAAGCAGAAGAATCTGCTGAAGCTGCTCAGCCTTTCGTTCGTGAAGACAAAAAAGTCGGCCGCAACGAAGCTTGCCCATGCGGTTCAGGCAAAAAGTACAAGCAGTGCCACGGTAAATTGACTGCCTAATGAATGATTAGGTCGTTACCAAAGGGCAGCTTAGGCTGTCCTTTTTTTGCTCTTCTTATGAGTAATCTTTATGAAAAATTAAACTAATGCAGGTAAAATGGCATTAATGAATTAACATAATTATCTGTTGGTTTTATAAATCGATCTATAATTGGCATTTATTCCACGCAACGGCGTAAATACTTCCCTGTAGCCTTAAGTTCGGCCTCCATGCCTCTCATATGCGCTCTACAAATAGCCAATAATAGATCTCGATTACGTTATATTCTTCAGGTGTTTATTACCTAAATTTAGATATTTAAAGATAGTGAGAAGAGCATGGCTGTCGGTTTAGAAGTATTACAGAATTACCACCCAGTAAGGGGTATTCGTATTGGTATTGCTCAGGCTGGAATTAAGTACGAAAATCGAAATGATTTAGTGGTTTTTGAACTGGCTGAAGGCAGTCGAGTGAGTGGTGTTTTTACATTAAACGCTTTCTGTGCAGCGCCTGTTCAGATTTGTAAAAAGCATTTAACTGAAGCTGATGCGCGCTATCTGGTAATTAATACCGGTAATGCCAACGCGGGCACGGGCCCTCAAGGAATGACGGATGCGCTATCAACTTGTGAAAAACTAGCAGAGTTAACTGGAGTGTCAGCGAATCAAGTATTACCGTTTTCTACAGGGGTGATCGGTGAGCCATTGCCTATGGAAAATTTGTTAGCGGGTTTGTCCCCAGCATTAGATAATTTGTCTGATAATGTTTGGTCAACGGCCGCTGAAGGCATCATGACGACGGATACCTTGCCTAAGGGCTATAGTCAGCAAGTTGAAATTCCTAATGCCGAGTCTGGCTCTAGCGAAAGCATTAGCATTTCTGGTATTTCTAAAGGCGCGGGCATGATTATGCCGAATATGGCAACGATGCTGGCTTACTTAACAACCGATGCAGTAATTGCTAAGCCATTATTAGATCTGATGTGCAAAGAACTGGCTGATAAATCTTTTAACCGTGTCACGGTGGATGGAGATACTTCAACCAACGACTCTTGTATGTTGATTGCGACCGCTCAGGCTGATATGGCTGAAATTAGCAGCAAAGATGACCCTCGTTATACTGTTGTTTTTGACGCCTTGCTAGAAGCCTTTATGGTGCTGTCTCATGCGATTGTTCGTGATGGCGAGGGGGCGACGAAATTTGTCACCATCGAAGTGCAGCAAGCTTCGGCTGTTCAAGAGGCTTTAGACGTTGCTTATACAGTAGCGCATTCACCTTTAGTTAAAACGGCGTTATTCGCTTGTGATGCTAACTGGGGTCGTATTTTAGCTGCAGTAGGTCGTGCGGGTGTGCAGAATATGATTTTGGAAGATATTGATATTTATCTGGATGATGTGTGCATCGTAAAAAATGGTGGACGTGCTGAGAGTTATACCGAAGAAGCAGGCGCTGCTGTCTTTGCTCAGGCAGAGATTACCATCAGCATCCGTTTAGGGCGCGGCGATATCATTGAGAAAGTTTGGACAACGGATCTATCTCATGATTATGTCAGCATCAATGCTGATTATCGTTCTTAAGCTGTCTTGGATTAAGTTGAAGCATAAAATATGAAAAAACTTATTCATGTCGCAGTCGGTGTCATTTTTGATTGCTCTCCAGCTGAAACCGGAAAAATCTTAATTGCCAAACGTGCTGATAATCAGCATCAAGGTGGTTTGTGGGAATTTCCTGGTGGCAAGGTTGAGAAAGGCGAGAGTGTTCAGGTTGCTCTAAAACGCGAGTTAGAAGAAGAGCTAGGTCTACAGTCAAATATTGAAGACATGCAGCCTTTAATTACTATACCTTTTCACTATTCGGATAAGTCTGTCTTGCTTGATGTGTGGAAGGTCTATGGCGCTAGGCTGGAATTGAATCAGCAAGCGACAGGAATAGAAGGGCAGCCGTTGGCATGGGTTGAGGAAGCTGAGCTCTTAGGAAATAAAAAGTCTGGTTATGAATTCCCCGCGGCTAATAAAGCCATTATCGATGCTTTGTCTTTACCGACCAAAATAGCGATTACTGAAGATAATTCTGATCCTGATCTTATTCTGGCTCAAGCGGCACAAACGCTAAAAAACTATTCGAATATCTGGATTCAGTTACGTGTACCAAGCTTAAACCAAATGCAATATACGCAGCTGGCAATGCAGTTGTATGGCATTTGTCATGAGGCGGGCAGTAAATTAATTTGGAACTGCCCATTAGATTGGTATCAAGTTGCGTTTGCTGATGGTCTACATTTGTCTGGCTTAAATTATGCGGAGGCTTCTTCTATTAAGCCCTCGACACATATTAGCATCGAAAATAATAAACGCCCTATACCTTCGAGTCAGTGGTTAAGCATGGCTTGCCATAACTTAGATGAGCTCGAAGTTGCACAAGAGTTAGCAGATTATATATTGGCATCACCGGTTAAAGAAACTAAAACACACCCACAAGCGAATGCATTAACGTGGGCTGGTTTTAAAGTAATCACCGAAAAATCTCGTATTCCTTGTTATGCCCTCGGTGGGCTAGAAACTGCTGATATCAGTGTATCTCAAGCCCATGGTGGACAAGGCATTGCAGGTATTAGTTGTTTCAATAAACTAGTTGATAGCCAGTCTATAAAGAACAATACCAAAGAAAGCACTGAAGAAAACGATAAAGAGAAAAGCTATGAAAGTTAAATGCCCAACCTGTAATAAAGACGTTGTTTGGTCTGCAGAAGCGAAAGACCGTCCATTTTGCAGTGAACGCTGTAAGTTAATTGATCTAGGTGCTTGGGCCGATGGTAGTCATGCTATTCCAGGTAAAAGCGTAGAAGAAGAAATGATGTCTCAGCAGTGGGAAATAGAGCAACAGGGTTCTGATTTACACTGATACTCTACTTCGACTGCATTTTAAATACTTGTTTGTGCCTTTATTTATATCAGAGTAAGTAGCTCTTGGTGTAAAGACTCGATACGCGCATCCAGCGTTTCTAATGGCTCGCTATTATCAATTATCCAATCAGCATGCTCTAGTCGCTTCTCGCGTGGCAGCTGTGCAGCAATAATTCGTTTTACCTGTTCGCTATCATTGTTATCTCGCGTGCAAGTGCGCTCTATTTGCAGCGCTTCAGGTACATCGATAATAATAACTTTCTCGACGAGTTTTATTTGTCCACTTTCAATCAGTAGTGGTGAGACTAACAAGGTATAAGCCGAATTTGAATTGCTTAGGTCACGAATAATTTCAGCGCGAATTCTAGGATGAGTGAATTCTTCTAGTTTTTTACGTTTATCAGTATCGGCAAAAACTTGTTGGCGAAGCCAAGCTCGATTTAGCGACTGATCTTCCAACAGCACTTCATTACCAAAGAATTCTTTAATGTCCTGCCAAGCGGGTTTGTTAGGTTCAACAATGGTACGTGCGGCAATATCGGCATCAACAACATGGATACCTAGCGCTATAAAGCGATCGCTAACGGCGGTCTTACCGCTGCCAATGCCACCGCTAAGGCCAATAACTAATTTAGACAATAGGAAGGTACCATTCCATTATTTCATTTCCCCACATAGCGGCAATCCAGCCTGCAGCTGCTAGATAAGGGCCAAAAGGAATAGGAATGTTTTTATCACGGCCCATTATCATAATGCCTGCTATACCAACCACAGCGCCCACGATAGAAGAAAGCAAAATAATCATCGGTAAGAACTGCCAGCCAAACCAAGCACCTAATGCAGCAAGTAGTTTGAAATCACCAAAACCCATACCGTCTTTGCCTGTCGCTAGCTTAAATAGCCAATAGACTGACCATAGTGATAAATAACCAGCCATAGCACCGACCACGGCGCTTTGTAAATCAACAAAGGTATTGTCTATATTCAGTAATAAGCCCAGCCACATCAAAGAAAGCGTCATGGTATCAGGCAAGATTTGATGATCGACATCGATCATGCTCATAGCGACTATATACCAGGTAAAAACCAGCATAGCTGCTAATTGAATCGACCAAGGGAATTTAATCAGTAGTGCTACGCTTAGTAATCCTGTGGTTAATTCAACTAAAGGATAGCGAATAGAAATTTTAGTTTCTTGCCCTTTTTCAGCACAGCCAGAACATTTACCTTTTAAGACTAGATAACTAATAATAGGAATGTTTTGCCAAGCTTTTACTGGGCTATGGCAACGCGGGCAATGTGAGGCAGGCTTAGAAAGTGTATAGGGTGATTCTAAATCTTTTAATGCGCTGTGCTCAAGTAAGTGCTCAGGCATATTTTCAGTTAGATCTTTACTATCAATCAACCAACTACGGAAAAGCATGATTGGGTAACGTAAAATCACCACATTAAGAAAGCTACCGATTAATAACGATAAAATAAGGATAAAGACAGATAGAGCATAAGGCTGATGTTGAAAGTAATATGCAACATCAGCGAAAGAAGCCAGCTGCACACTACTAAGAGAAAAGATCATTAAATCGCTTTACCCATTTCGAAGATCGGTAGATACATAGCTACAATCATACCGCCAATAACCACACCTAAGAAAGACATCACTAATGGTTCCATTAATGCCGTTAAATTATCTACGGCGTTATCAACTTCGTCTTCAAAATAATCAGCGGCTTTCGATAGCATGCTATCTAATGCGCCAGACTCTTCACCAATACTGGTCATCTGTACGACCATATTAGGGAATACGCCCGTTGCTTTCATGGCAGAATGCATTTGCTGGCCTTGAGATACCTCATCACGAACGTTTAATACTGCCTTACGATAAACCGAGTTACCTACTGCACCCGCTACAGAATCTAGAGCTTCAACTAAGGGTACGCCTGCGGCAAAGGTAGTTGATAGTACTCGAGCAAATCGAGCAATTGCAGCCTTCATCAGAAGGTCTCCAAAAACGGGAGCTTTCAGCAGTCCGGCTTCAAATTTATCTTTGAAAGCAGGAGATCGAGCAAGTGCTTGCTTCAGTCCAACAACAGCACCGACCACAATACCAAGCATGTAGTACCAGTAAGCTTGGGTCCATTCAGAAATGGCTACTACCATTTTAGTAGGAGCTGGCAATTCAGAGCCAAAGCTCTTAAACATAGATTCAAAAGTGGGCACTACTTTAACTAACAAAATAACTGTAACGATAGATGCAATGGCAAGTGTAACTGCGGGGTACATCATAGCTTTTTTTATTTTCTTTTTTAGTGCTTCCGTTTTTTCTTTATAAACAGCGACTTTATCTAGCATCGTCTCTAATGCGCCGGACTGCTCACCCGATTCAATTAAGTTGCAAAATAACTCATCAAAATGTTTAGGATGCTTCTTTAATGCAGAAGCAAAGTCATTACCGGCAGATACGTCATCTCGCACTTGAGCGATTAGCGTTTTCAATGCAGGGTTATCAACACCTTCGCCAACAATATCGAAAGATTGCACCAGTGGCACCCCCGCTTTCATCATGGTTGCCATTTGGCGGGTAAAGAATGTGATATCTAAAGGGGTTACTTTTCCTCCACCGCCAAAGCTGAATAAAGAAGTCGCTTTTTTCTTTACCTTACCTGGCTGTACACCTTGTTTGCGTAATTGAGCTTTAACTGTCGCAAGGTTGGGGCCAGAGGTTTCGCCTTTAACTTTTTGGCCTTTGCGGTTGGTGCCCTCCCATTCAAACAGTAGTTGTTTTTGAGCTTTTTTTTGCTTTAAATCTTTGGCCATTTTAAAATTCCGATTTCTATTCTGTAAAGTCGCTATGCGTATTAATCTGCTGTGACTCGATTGGCTTCTTCAAGGCTGGTTACACCTTGGGCGACTTTTTCTAAAGCTGACATACGTAGGTTATTGAAACCTTCTTTTTTAGCCACTGCTGCGATTTCTAGCGAATTACCATCATCCATAATTATTTGAGAAAGTGCAGGAGTAATTTTCACCACCTCGTAAATACCAACACGACCTTTATAACCTTTGTTGCAGGCATCGCAGCCTTTAGGCTGAAAGAACTCTCCGTTAGAGATAAGTTCTTCGGATAGACCAGCATCCAATAATACTTGTTTTGGAATGTCGGCAGGTACTTTGCAAGCACTGCATAATCGTCGACCTAATCGTTGAGCAATAATAAGAGTAACCGAAGTTGCAATGTTGAATGACGGTACGCCCATGTTGGCAAGGCGGGTCAGAGTTTCAGGTGCGCTATTAGTGTGTAGTGTTGATAAAACTAGGTGACCTGTTTGTGCTGCTTTAATTGCAATAGAAGCAGTATCCAAATCTCGAATCTCCCCAACCATTACGATATCAGGATCTTGTCGTAAGAAAGAGCGTAACGCCTCACCAAAATCTAAACCGACCTTGTGATTTACGTTTACTTGATTGATGCCCTCAAGGTTAATCTCAACAGGGTCTTCAGCAGTAGAAATATTAGTCTCTTCGGTATTGAGAATATTCAAACCGGTATAAAGGGATACTGTTTTACCAGAGCCCGTTGGCCCTGTAACCAGAATCATGCCCTGAGGTTGTGCCAACGCTTCCATATACAGCGCTTTTTGGTTTTCTTCATAACCCAGAGCATCAATACCCATCTTGGCACTAGAGGGATCTAGAATACGTAAAACGAGTTTCTCACCCCAAAGAGTTGGCAGGCTGTTTACCCGAAAATCAATCGCTTTATTCTTGGAAATTTTCATCTTGATGCGGCCATCTTGCGGAAGGCGACGCTCAGAAATATCCATCTGCGACATAACCTTTAGTCGTGCTGCAATCTTGCCAGAAAGGTTTATCGGAGGGCTAGACACCTCATGTAATATACCGTCCGTGCGGTAACGAACACGATAGCGTTTTTCGTAAGGCTCGAAATGGATATCAGAAGACCCACCCTTGATAGCATCTAGTAGCATCTTATTAACAAAGCGTACGATTGGAGCGTCATCTCCGGTGCCAGGTTCTTCGTTTTTATGAGCATCTTCTGGATTCTCGATATCAACATCGAGATCTTCGTCATCAAAGTCATCAAAAGAACTTTCTTCCGCCGAAACAAATCTTTCCACCATCGAGGCAAGCTTGTCTTCTTCGACAACAATTGGCTCTACGTTCATGCCGGTATTGAACTTGATCTCATCAATAGCGGTAATATTAGAAGGATCACTTTGAGCGACGAAAAGTCGGTTGCCGCGCTTGAAAAGTGGTAAAACCTTGTGCTTTTCAATCAAGTCATTGCTGACGATATCTTTGGCAAGTAACTCAGTATCAAAAGCGGTTAAATCTAATAAAGGTAAGCCAAATTCAGTCGAGGCTAATATCGCAACTTGCAAAGAATCAACGAAGCCTTTTTGTACCGCTACGGTTATAAATGAGACTTTTTCGTTTTTAGCTATCTCAAGGGCTTGTTGGGCTTTGTCAGCATCAATCAAACCAGCTTGATTCAAAGAACGGGCTAAACCATTTAGATTCATACAATAAGTGCTTTTCTTGTTATTACGCTACTTTAAGTGTACTGCAAATATCGAACAATGGGAAAGGTAGAGCAGGGAAAGCACTGTTAAAATAAGGTTAAAGCAGAGTATTGATTGATATAATGTGAACTGAGTAGGGTTGGAGTAGAGGATATTATTAAACAGGCATGAAAAAGGCCCCGAAGGGCCTTTTAAAAGAACAACTCAGAAATTAGTTGATCCAGTTGTTATTAATATTTTCATGTAACCATTTACAAGCTACACCGGCTAAATCGGCACCGCCGTTAACAACGCCAGTAGTCGTTGCTAACCATGCAAGGTTTTGTGGGAATGCAGGGTCAATCATAGGTGTAAGATCAATTGTGCCTGCAATATCAGGGTCCAGAGTACCATCAAGAGTAATCTGAATGGTAGTCGATGGCGTTGCAACGTTTGCAGGAATGCCAGCTAGAGGGAAGCCTGTGCATGTAATTGCTCCAACAGGATTAAGGCCAGCAATGATATCAACACGACTAATACCATCAATAACCAAGGCATTAGGTGCGGCACGCATACCGTAATTGGTGTTCCAGCAAGTTTGAGCTGCAACAGCGTTGTTGTATGCACAAACATCCGAGCGACGAACCGCGGCAGTTGCTGGATCTAACCAAGCTTCACCTTTATTGCCATAATTAGTTTTATATGATGTACGAACATTATCAACTGCACTGAAAATACCTGAAACCTGAGTGGTCACAATATATTCACGGTAAGCTGGTAGCGCAACGGATGCAAGAATACCGATAATCGCGATAACGATCATCAGTTCGATTAAGGTAAAACCTTTTTGAATTGTTTTCATGGACTGCTCCAGATGTTTTTATGAGTGAGCTTTATTAAAGCTCTTATTGTTTGTATTTTAGAACTTGCAGTGATTATGCCAACTTTCAAAAAAATGAAGGATGTTTTTACTGATCACTCGCGAAAGTACTGCAGAGCATACCCTGCAAGGATTTTAGCGTCTAGCTATAACAATCACCTTTTTATAACTAGACAAGGTTTTCAGTATTTTTGTGAACAGGCTGACAAAAATTGTCAGTTACTGGCAGTTTCTGGTTTTATAATATCTGTTATCGATAGAAAGGCACCTTGGTTTGAGCTAATCTCGATATATCGGTTTTTGCTAAGGTGGGGGTCGAGAGGAAGAATCATGGATTGGGTTTCTTCATTGATTAATGCATAAGTCTTTAATGTAGGAAGTGCTTTTAATATCTGTTCTTTGTAAGGTCTAAATTGCTCAGGGCTTAATTCAAAAGATGGATCATCCTTAGGTATTTCGTGATAAAGCATGAAATCATTTTTCGAACTTAGTTCGTAGATGTCTTTACCTATGATTGAAGTGTAATAAAATGTTACAAATTTGTTGGACATAAAAACCAATGCAGCGGGGCGTGTTTGGTGAATAGTCCAAGTACCATAAATAAGAGCAGCTGTTTGTACTAATGCAATAATTGATAGATCGAACTTCAAGCTGCTTTTCTTCGGGTTAAAGACAATGAAGGTTAATAGCGGCCCTAAAATTAAGTCGATACCGACGATCATAGCTATGGCCTTCCAGCCGTTACCGGTATCAAACAATATCCCTGGATACCAGTATTGGGTAATGAAGAATAACAAAATGAAAAATATCACCAAGCTAATGACCATGTGAACCGCAAAGGCTTGGTAGCGGTTGTATTCTGTAAGCTCTTTTTTCAAAAACATATCTTATTTAATCTCTATCTTTTTGTTTTTTAAATTAGTTGGGTGGTTAAACCAAACGCATGGATAAATCGACAGCAGTACAATCTTTGGTTAACGCCCCAATGGAAATATAATCAACCCCAGTTTCAGCATAAGAGCGTAAGGTCTTGGTAGTGATACCACCAGAAGCTTCTAGCTTCGCACACTTTCCATTTTGCGCATTAGTAAAAGTCTTATTTAGCGCAACCGCTTCTACCATTAACGCGGGGCTGAAGTTATCTAGCATTATAATATCGGCACCTGCTTTTAGTGCGGTGGTTAGTTCAGCTAGAGACTCGACTTCGACTTCTACTTTTTTACCTGGTGCAATCTGGTGGGCTTTTTCTACTGCTTTCTCAATACTGCCGCAGGCGTGTATGTGGTTTTCTTTTATAAGAAAAGCATCATACAAACCGATTCTATGGTTATAGCAGCCGCCTACGCTAACCGCGTATTTTTGGCCAACTCGTAAGCCAGGAAGGGTTTTGCGAGTATCGAGTAATTTAACCCCAGTGCCTTCTACCATTTGTGCATAGTGGCTACATAACGTAGCCGTGCCCGATAGACTTTGTAGGAAGTTAAGTGCAGCACGTTCCCCCGTTAATAAAGAGCGAGCAGAGCCCGTCAGTTCGAATAATACTTGGTTTGGGCGTACCCATTGGCCATCGCTGACTTTCCAGTTTACGCAAACGGTCGGGTCTAGCTGTTTGAATACTTCGTTAACCCAAGCGGAGCCTGCGATGATGGCACGATCGCGGCTGATGATTCTGGCAGTAGCTTGGTTTTCAGCAGGGATAAGCTGGGCGGTGATATCGCCGTTGCTTTTGAAGTTTCCTGAAGCGTCTGTGCCTATATCTTCTAATAGCGCCTGTTTAACGGTATTGCGGATGTCGTCTTTAAAGGGTGTTAAATCAAGCGGCATGTTTACTGTCTCATAAATCTGTAATTAGGTTTACACCGCTAGAAATGCATACGCTGGATTCATTCATCCATTGCGTATTTATTTCTAGCTGAAAAATTGTTTATTCTATAACCATTATTTTGGTTAATATTTAAAACTAGTACTTTCCAGTGCTTTACTACGAGCTTTCTTTCTCTAAGCGTTCTTCAGCTCTAGCGGCTTTTGTCAGCTTAAACACTACTGGGCTAAGCAATAATAAGGCCACTAAGTTGGGAAGTGCCATTAATGCATTTAAGGTATCGGCGATTAACCAAGCTAAATCTAGCTGGAAAGTTGCCCCTACCGGAATGGCTAGCACCCAAACAATGCGGAAGATCATAATCGATTTTATACCGAACAGGTATTCAGCGCACTTCTCTCCGTAAAAAGACCAGCCTAATAAGGTAGTGAAGGCAAAAATGATCAGGCCGAAGGTGACGATCATCTCTCCAATATTAAAGCCGCCAATAGAAGGTAATCCTTGGCTGAATGCGGTAGAGGTTAATGTTGCACCGGTTAATGCTTTGCTTGTTTCAGGGTCGATTACTTGCCAAGCACCTGATGCGACAATCACTAAGCCTGTAATGGTACAAATTACTAACGTGTCGATGAACGTGCCCAGCATGGCGATGGTACCTTGCTGAACGGGATTATTAGTTTGTGCGGCTGCGTGGGCAATCGGTGCGCTACCAAGGCCCGCTTCGTTAGAGAATACGCCACGTGCGATACCAAAGCGCATTGCTGCCCAAACCGTTGCGCCGGCGAAACCGCCAACAGCAGAAATAGGGGTGAAGGCATACGTTATAATAGTGCTGATGGCATCGGGTATACGGTCAAAATAGACAACTAAAAGAATAAGCCCGCCAATAATGTAGGCGATGGCCATAAATGGCACGAGTTTTCCTGCCACAGAAGCAATACGTTTGATGCCGCCTAATAATACCAGTGCGGCTAAGATCGCCATGATAATGCCCGTGGTTATCTCTGGCACTTTGAAGGTATTGTGCATTACATCGGCGACTGAGTTGGCTTGTACGCCATTACCAATACCAAAACCTGCGATCATGCCAAAGAATGCAAACGCTACGGCCATCCACTTCCAATTTTCGCCTAAGCCATTTTTGATGTAGTACATAGGGCCGCCAACAAAATTGCCGTTTTCATCCTTTTCTCGGTAGTGAACGGCTAACACGGCCTCGGCATATTTTGTTGCCATGCCTATTAAGGCAATAATCCACATCCAAAATAATGCACCAGGGCCACCCATGGCGATAGCCGTAGCAACACCTGCAATATTACCCGTACCAATAGTGGCTGAAAGCGATGTCATTAGGGCGTTAAAACCAGAAATATCACCTTCGCCTTTGGCATCACGGCCTGCCCATAATAACGAGAAGCCTTTTTTGATATTTAATAGCGGGTAGGCTTTTAAGCCTAAAGTAAGGAATAAACCTGTGATCGCAATCAGCAATAGCATGGGGGCACCCCAAGCCCAGCCATTGACGGTATTGATAATCTCGACCATGAAGTCTTCCTTCTATATATGTATTAATTAATGATCAGACACTATACTCGGCTGATTGTATGAGTCAAAATCAAAGCCACAAATCTGATAAATTAAGGCGCAATCGTGCAACAAAAACTTGCTGATAAGGCGATAGTGAAACTTGAGGTGAATAAGCATTGGTTGAATGTTGCACAAAAATGCCCCTCGCCCAATTTCAATCAGCGACCGAGTAATGAAGTTTCATTATTGGTTGTGCATAATATCAGTCTGCCACCAAAGCAATATGGCGGCCCTTATGTGGAAGATTTTTTCTGTAATCGCCTTGATGCTTCAGTACATCCTTACTTTTGTGAGATTTCTCAGTTAGAAGTTTCTAGTCACTTATTTATACGTCGTGATGGTTCAATTATTCAATTTGTACCTTTTAATCAGCGCGCTTGGCATGCGGGACTTTCGCATTACGCTGGCCGTGATAACTGTAATGACTTTTCTATTGGTATAGAAATGGAAGGTTGTGATGACGATGCTTATAGCGAAGAACAATATATGAGCTTGCAGAAAACTACTCAGGCTTTGATGCTGGCTTATCCACAGATAACTTCAGACCGCATTACTGGCCATGAATTTATATCCCCTGGTCGCAAAACAGATCCTGGTCGCGCTTTTAAATGGCAACGGCTCTTTCTAGACTTAAAGCTTTCTGACCTAATGTGAACAGGGCTGCTAAACTTTAAGCATAGTTAATATTTTCTTTTTTCGATAAACTCATAATAAATTCTTAGCGGATAATTACATGAAGTTTCTAATTCTGTTTTTCACTTTAATGTTACAGCGTTACCGTGCAATTAATCGCAGTACGACCATCAGCCGTAGTTTTACTAAGTGGTTCAATTTATTCCAAAAACGAAACTGGTTTATCAAGCTGGGCAGGAATGGCCGTTATATTGTAGTGGTGGTTATACCGAGTATCTTAGTAGGAGGAACGTTTGTTTTATTTGAAGACATTGCGTGGGGATTACCCGCAATTATTCTTGAAATAGCACTGTTACTTTATATATTAAGCCATGCAGATTTTGAACGTCATGTCGCCCAATACAGTAGCGACCTTGCGAGCGGAGATATTCAAGGGGCTTATCGCTGTGCAGACCAGTACTTATCAGTTCCTGAAATTGAATTAAGCGAAGAGCTAGCGCAAATGCATGATCAGGTTTGCCATACGATATTGCACCGTTGGTTTGAGTTCTTTTTCTTGATGATTTTTTGGTTCTTGGTGTTAGGAGTCCCTGGTTTATTATTGTCTTGGTTTAGCTTGCAGTATTCTCAGCTCGTTCATTGTGGCGAGAAAGCCTGGCGTCCATTACATTGGCTTGAATGGATTCCTGCCCGAGTATTAGGGTTAACCTTTGCGCTAGCGGGGAATTTTGTGCGTGCAATTAATGTATGGCAAAAGTCTTTGTGGAAATTACGCGCACCTTCAGATGCGGTGTTATACCACATTGCTCTGGCGTCCTTAGCTGGCCGAGGTGATGATAGCAAAGGGTTGAGTAATGCTGAGCTTGATACCAAAGAAGCCTGTGATCAAATGATGGAATTGCAAAGTTTGCATCGCCGCAGTGCAGCGATTTGGTTGGTGATTATTGCCTTGATTACTATTGTGGGTGGGACACTTCTTTAAAAAGATGTGGTATTCAGCTGGTTTTTGAAATCGATTAATGACAGGGTATTTATTCCACAAAACGGCGTAAATACCTCCCTGTAGCCTTAGGTTCGGCAATCCCTGCCTCTCATATTTGCTACACAAATATCCAATAATTAATCTTGTCTGCCTAAATAGTACGGGTTTTTTAAATGAAAAGCTCATGAGTTAGGAAGCCCCAGCCTTGCAGCTCCTCGCACTCCACTAGAATCCCCAAACTCGGCTTTTACCAGTCGAGTGAGTACTTGATCAGAAAAAACATACTCAGGTAATATCTCTGGCACTCGCTGATATAAATAATCGATATTCGACATACCGCCGCCTAAAACAATTACTTCTGGGTCGATAATATTAATCACGCTGGCGAGGGATTTAGCCAATTGGCGAGCATAGTGGTCGAATACTTGGATAGCTCTTGTGTCATTGGCTAATAACCGTTGGTGCCACTCTTTTGAAGTTAACGGCGCCTCAGTATTTTCTGAAGTGGTTTTATTGGCATGCAGTACAAAGCCAGGACCAGAAAGAAAGGTCTCAATGCAGCCTTGCTTGCCACAATAACAAGGCATTAATTCTTCATCGCTTTGCGGCCAAGGCAGTGGGTTGTGTCCCCATTCCCCAGTAATTGCATTGGGCCCAGAGATCAGTTGTTGGTTAATGACTAAACCACCGCCACATCCTGTTCCAATTATTACACCAAATACCGAGTTAGCCCCTTTTGCAGCCCCGTCTTTAGCTTCTGAAAGTACGAAGCAATCCGCATCGTTGGCTATGTAAATAGATTTAGCTTTATTGAACGCTGACTCTAAGTCTTGCTGAAAAGCTTGGCCGATCAAACAAGTGGTATTGGCATTCTTCACCAATCCTGTACTTGGGCTAATGGCCCCAGGAATACCGATGCCGATAGCTTGAAAAGAGTATTTGAGTTTTTCTTCGCAGTTATGAACAAGAAATTTTATAGCGCTAATAATGGCTAGGTATTGTTCTTTTTCAGTTTGGTAGTCGAGCTCGGAAGGTGTTGGAATTCGTTCTCGGAGTTGTGTAGTACCATCAGCAGAGAGCACGATAACCTCGATTTTTGTGCCGCCTAAATCAAGGCCGATCGATAAGTTTTGGTTCTGCATAAACTGGTTTTGCATAAGATAGTCGGTTGAATATTAGCCATATTAGGAGGAATGCTCTGGGTGGTAAGAGGCTAACATTAATTTTGCTCGGTCGCTAAGTTCAATCACTTTGCAGCCATTACCGTACATGCTGGGAGTAATGCGGTCGGTCCACATCACTTGGGCTTTTACTTGCCCGGTACGGCGGCTATCAATATTGGGCGGGATATCGACAATATCAACTTCTAGAATACTGCCTACTTCAAGCGGGGTATAAGATGACAGCATGATGCCAGTATCGGAGAAATCGACCATTAAGCCGATGTATTCTTTCGAATCATGTTGAAACAAGCTGACGGTGCCATCCAGAACTTGACGTGGATGCATGCGATTTTCTTTGCTCATAGCGGTATACTTGCTCAAATCCTTATTATCTAAATTATAGACACAAATAAGCGAAGCGTTGGCGTCTAGGAAAATAAAACATGAGTAATAATGTACAGCTGGTACTCGGTGGTGCGCGCTCGGGTAAAAGCCGTTTTGCCGAGCAGGCTGCTAGTGAGTCGGGTAAAGAGGTGATTTATATCGCTACGGCCACGGTTTACGATGATGAGATGCAGCAGCGCATTAATCGTCATATTGACGATAGGCCTCATCACTGGTTAACCGTAGAAGAGCCATTATTATTAGCGCAAGCGCTGAAGCAGCATGCCAGTGAAGATACTTGTGTATTAGTTGATTGCTTAACTTTGTGGCTAACTAATGTGCTGATGGCTGAGCAATCTCCTAATTCAGATCAATCTGCTAGTACCGAGCAAAAGGTACAATCCCTCGTTGATTATAAAGAGGAGCTATTAGCGGTTCTGAGCAATCTGCCAGGGCAGGTGATTTTAGTCAGTAACGAAGTTGGCCAAGGAATTGTACCTATGGGAGAGTTGAGCCGACGCTTTGTTGATGAAGCGGGCTGGTTGCATCAGGATATTGCCCGTATCGCTCAACAAGTAACCTTGGTTGTGGCAGGTTTGCCAATGCAACTAAAGTCTAAGGACTAAAAGCAAAGAGAAGTTTTAGCGTTAACTATTCTAAGCATTTAAAATCTAGAGAAAGTAAAATTTATTATTGGGTGAAATATGACACAGGTTTGGTGGCAGAACGATTGCCTAGCGATTAACGAAAAAGTAAAAACAGAAGCTCAAGAACGTCAAGGCATGTTAACAAAACCGCCAGGTTCTTTAGGGCGCTTAGAAGATGTAGCGATTACCTTAGCCAGTTTATACGGCGATGATCGCCCTGAAATTAAGCAGCCATTAATTACTATTTTTGCGGGAGATCATGGCGTGGTCGCGCAAGGAGTTTCTGCTTTTCCGCAAGCGGTTACGGTTGAGATGATACGTAACTTTGTGAATGGTGGTGCGGCGATTTCGGTATTAGCCCAAACCAATCAAGCGGATTTAAAAGTAGTGAATTGCGGCACCGCATTTGAAATTGATTTTGCTGATAACTACGATGCGTTAATCGATAAGTCGATTGCGGCGGGAACGGCAGATCTAAGCCAAGAAAGTGCAATGACTGCAGAGCAATTAGAGCAGGCATTGATTATTGGTCAGCAAGTCGTTGAGCAAGGTAAAAAAGACGGCATAGACTTATTTATAGCTGGAGAAATGGGCATTGGTAATACCACCCCTGCAGCGGCTTTAGGTTGTGCCTATTTAAACTCGGATTCAATATCAGCAGCGGCAATGACAGGTCGTGGAACAGGTATTGATGATGCTGCTTGGGAAAATAAAGTAGCGGTTATTGAACAAGCATTAGCTCGTTTGAACTTAGCTGAGCTTTCGCCTGCACAGATTCTACAAGAGTTAGGCGGTTTTGAAATTGCAGCCATTGCAGGTGCGTATATTCGCTGTGCTCAATTAGGTATTCCTGCGCTGGTGGATGGATTTATTACCACGGCAGCTGCATTAGCCGCGTGTAAAATGAATCCGCAAGTTCAAGACTGGTTATTGTTTAGTCATCAGTCTGAAGAGCAAGGCCATAAGTTTATGCTGGCCGCATTACAAGCTAAGCCATTAATAAATTTAGGATTACGTTTAGGGGAAGGCAGTGGTGCGGCAACCGTTTTACCGTTATTGCGCCAAGCCTGCGCGTTGCATAATGGTATGGCAACCTTTGCTGAAGCGTCTGTTTCTGGTTCGGATTCAAATTAAATTTAGGCCTAAGTAAATGACTTTAGCACCGACTTTTATTGATGTAATGCGCCATGGTGAACCTGAAGGTATTTGCCCGAAGGGTGGTACGATTTTACGTGGCAGATCAGATCACGCATTAACCCAAAAAGGTTGGTGGCAAGCGCAGCAGCGCTGTCAGTCGCTAATCGATTCTAAGAAAGGTGATTCTGATAAAAGTAGTAGTGATGGCCCTTGGGATATTATTATTTCTTCTCCATTAATTCGCTGTGCAGACTTCGCTAAAAGCCTTGTGGATAGTTTAAATAAACAAACTAACTCAGATGCTCTTTGTTTACGTATTAATAAGAATTGGCGCGAAATTGATTATGGCGATTGGGATGGGAAAAGCACTGCTGATATCTGGCAGTCGCAGCCCGAAATTATGGAAAAAATGTGGCAAGCTCCGTTAGAGTTCTGTGCCCCAAATGGTGAGGCTGTAATCGACTTTAGTCAGCGTATTGAGCAAGCGTGGTTAGAGTTGATTACTGAATTTCAAGGTAAGCGAATATTGTTAGTTTGCCACGGTGGAGTGATGCGTCTATTGCTACAGCAGTTATTAATGATGGCACCTGAAGCGATGAATCGTTTTGCTATTCCTTATGCAGCGATGACTCGTTTTCGAGTTGATCACTCTGTTTCGGATGAAGGGAAAGATTTGAACTGGCCTAGTTTATTAGCACATCATGGTGAAGAATTAAGCAGTGAAGAGCTAAGTGTTGAGAAGCTAAAAGGTGAGAAGTTAAAAGGTGAGAAGTTAAAAAAAGAAGGGAATAAAGATGAATAGTATAAAACTCATTTGGTTTTCTTTTTGGTATGCCATCGCATTTTTAACCCGCATTCCTGCTGTTGATTTATCAAAAGCCTTAAAATCAAATAATAAAACGATCAGTCAAGGTTCGTTATATTTCTATCCCGTAATAGGCTTGATTATTGGTAGCCTGATGTGTGGGGTTTACACTATTTGTGCTTGGCAAGTGAGTAATTCTTATCCGTTAGCTGTTACTGGCTTTGATCGCTCTAGTTTCGATAGCTCTAGCTTGGTTATTGCAGCTTTGATGTTATTGGTCTGGAGTTTAGTTACGGGCGGCTTACACCTCGATGGCTTAGCCGATGCAGCTGATGCTTGGGTTGGTGGTTATGGCGATAAACAGCGCACGTTAGATATTATGAAAGATCCAACAGTCGGCCCTATGGGGGCGATGCTGGTGGTTTTGGTTTTATTATTAAAGTTTGCAGCGTTAGTTGTGGTGGTCGATAAGGCTGAGGGCTTTTATTTGATAGGGGCTATTTTAGCGGTTCCTATGCTGGCTCGGTTTAGTATTCTTCCGTTATTTTATTTTACTCCTTATGTTCGTGAAAAGGGCTTAGGCAATAATTTAAAAGAATCGATTAGCCCTATTGTATTTATTATAGTGACGACGCTTTGTATGGTTTTAACTGTTGTCTTTCTGCAACAAAAATCGATCTTTATTTTAATTCTCGCCGCTGCAATTATCTTATGGGCGCGTAATATTATGATGCAGCGCATTGGCGGCACAACAGGCGATACAGCAGGTGCGTTGATTGAAGTTCAAGAAGCTTTGTTGCTGTGTGCTTTGGTTTTGTAGATTACTTTATTTTATTAGTATTAACGACGTAAATGAATAGTTTTTACGCTCTGTATTAGGCTATTCGTGTCTGGGGACGCAGCAAGTACTTCCCTGTATGCTCTCCACACTTACTCATTACATCCATGTAATTCGCCCTACAGGCAACCTGCAGTTGTGCAAAATGGCTATCCTGCCATTTTGTCCCTGCTGTGGGAAGCCCTCAGAAACGAACAACCTAATACGTCGCCAATAATACTTTCTTAAACTCATCGTTTTCGAAATGGAAGGAAATGACGGCTTATCATGCACCAATGAGCCGCCATCATTTGGAGGTTAGTAGCATATGAATCTGGATTGATTTCTTGGATTCGCGGATCGGTATTGAGTGTTTCGTTTGAGGCCTTCTGAGAGAGGGATCTCGAAGAGAGTCTACAGGGACGTATTTACGACGTGCCGTAGAAGGAAATACTCAATAGCGATCTTTGAGCGGATCGTGCTCAGCTCTAAAATTACGGCGTTACACCATAAACACTCAATAGCTCTCTTCAGCAATTTTATCTACTTTGAGAAAACTCAGTCAATGCTTGTTCCAACTTCTGCCAATCAAACTGTTCTTCCGCAGAATCAGCCAAGGCATCCAAACTTTTTTCGCGTAACTCTTGATAATCGACCAAGCGAGTTTCAGCACCTGCCCAGCGTAAAATAGCTTGCAACGCTTCTGGGGTATCCATTAAGCCATGCCAATAGCTGGCAAGAATCTGCTCATCGGCTGAAAGTAATGCGCAGATGTGTTCATCAACGGTGGCGATAATAGAGTGGTTTTCGGTTGTTGTTTTATTTGCAGCTAAAGTTAACCCTGCGTGAATTTCATAACCTTGTATGTCACAACCTACTTGGTTCGGAAGGTTTAATTTACCACTCACGTTCTTAAGGGTTTTCTGCGGCTGTAATTCAGTTTCAATATCTAGCCAGCCAAAACCTTCGCTGCTGCCGACGAGCCCTTCTAAACCTAGTGGGTCGTTAATCACCTTGCCGAGCATTTGCAAACCACCGCAAATACCTAATACTTTACCGCCATAGCGCAAGTGCTGCTGCAAATACGGTAACCAATCTTGCTCTTTTAACCAGGCTAAATCCGCTCGGGTATTTTTTGAGCCAGGCAGAATAACCAAATCCGCTTTTGGAATATGAGCAGCTTTAGTAACCCCACTGCCTGAAACAGAAGAGCCAGAAATAGACGGGCCAATTAACTCTAAATCTACTTGCGGGTGCGCAGCGATAGGATCTAAATCGGTATGATTACTCACTCGCGGGTATATCGGCACCACAACTTTCAATTTTTGCTGAGTAGCCGAATTTTTGTCTTCTGTTTCTTTGTCTTCTAGGGTTTCCGATAAACTCACAGAATCTTCACTGTCTAAATGCAAACCCATTAAATAAGGCATAACCGCTAATACAGGCTTGCCCGTTTTTTCTTCTAACCAATCTAAACCTGGCTGCAATAAACTAACGTCGCCACGGAAGCGGTTTATAACAAAACCTACAACGCGATTACGCTCAGATTCTGATAGGCAATCTAGGGTGCCAACAATGTGTGCAAAAACTCCGCCGCGATCAATATCTGCGACAATAATAACGGGGCAATCGACGGCTTCGGCAAAACCCATATTAGCAATATCACGGTCACGTAGATTAATTTCTGCTGGGCTGCCTGCACCTTCGGCAACTACCCAGTCGTATTGCTGTCTCAGTCTGGTATGAGAGGCGAGCACCGCTTTCATCGCAGTTGGTTTGTAATCGTGATACTGGCGCGCCTTCATCTTGCCGCCGCTGCTTCCTGCGGGAGTATTGGCATCAGACGTATCAATAGCTTTACCATTAATAATCACCTGACAGCCAATATCTGAAGTCGGTTTTAACAGAACAGGGTTGAAATCGGTATGAGATTTTAAGCCACAGGCTTGGGCTTGTAATGCTTGCGCGCGACCAATCTCTCCGCCATCTTCAGTGACAGCGCTATTCAGTGCCATGTTCTGTGATTTAAACGGCGCTACTGAAATTCCTTGGCGCTTTAATACTCGGCCTAAGGCACAACAAAGAGTGCTTTTACCGGCATCTGACGTTGTGCCTTGCACCATGAAAGTCAGTTGTTTATTTTGTTGTAAAAGGCGAACTAGGGCCGTTTGTTGTTCAACTTGAGGAAGCATAAAAAGGGTAAGCCTGTTAAAATCAGCACGTTGTATAAAGTACCTTATTTTAAGAGATTTTGATTTGATCCTCAGCTTTTTTTCACTGTTATTGGCTCTTGCCTTAGATTATCGTTTCGGCGAGCCGAAAAAATATCACCCGTTAGTGGGTTTTGGTCGTTATGTTGATTTTTTACAGCAGCAACTCAATCGCCCATCAGGCTCTAGCGTAAGTAGTCGAACCCAATTTATTAATGGTGCTTTGGCTTGTCTGTTAGCGATTATTCCAATTGTCGGTGCAGTGATTGTTATTCAGCATTCATTACCTGCTTTTATCAATATTTTTATCGATGCGGGCTTATTGTATCTTTGTATTGGTTGGACGAGCTTACAGCAACATGCAAAAGCAATTTATGACGCACTAAATAGAGGGTTGAATCCTGGGGTTGATAGTAATCAGCTTGATCTTGCGCGGACCAAATTGAGCTGGATTGTTAGCCGTGAAACCGATCAACTCGACAGTACCGAAGTGGCTCAAGCTTCTGTTGAAAGTGTATTAGAAAACAGTTCAGACGCACTTTTTGCCACACTGTTTTGGTTTATGGTCGCAGGTGTAGAAGGCGCTATCTTGCACCGTTTGGTTAATACCCTCGATGCTATGTGGGGTTATAAGAGCAAACAGTTTTTATATTTTGGTCGCTTCTCTGCCTATTTTGATGATTTATTAAATTATGTGCCTGCTCGCTTAACCGCGTATGGTTTTGTTTTTTGTGCGAGCTCGGTTGAGCAAGGCAAAAAAGCATTAATGTGTTGGCGTACCCAAGCCAAGGCATGCTCTAGTCCAAATGGTGGCCCTGTAATGACAGCAGGAGCAGGGGCGTTAAATGTACGCCTAAGTGAAGGTGCTTATTACCCTGCGCGCGGACAACAAGAGAGTGGTCAGGAAAAAAGTGAGTGGCAGAAGAAACCACCGATGGGCTGTGGCGAACCTGCTCAAGCACTGAGTATTCAAACAGCGTTAGAGCTGGTTCAGCGTACGTTACTATTTTGGCTATTCAGTATCGGAGGGCTTGTTTTTGTCCTCTAATACTTCGCATACAAAAACCTTTTTACCTGTTCACGGTGGCGCATTAAATGCCGCGTCAGAATATTTTAATATTCCGTTAAATGAATGGCTGGATATCAGTACCGGAATTAACCCCGCAAGCTGGCCAATTGCTGATATTCCCACCTCGGTATGGCAGCGTTTACCAGAAGAACAGCAAGATTCTAGTGAGGGTTTAGAGCAGGCCGCGTTGGATTATTATCTAGCCCATGATGAACATTCAGAACGCTTAACGCAGCGATCCAATATTTTACCTTGTGCAGGTTCTCAGCAAGCCATTCGTTTATTACCTTGCTTATACAATGACATGCGAAGTAATAAAACAGCGGCTAAGGTCTGGGTAACTGCGGGTAGTTATGCGGAACACGGTCTTGCCTGGGAAGAACAGGGCCATCGAGTATGCAAGGTATCCTGCGATAAAATCTCACAACTATTAAGCCAGCAGCCTGTCGATGTATTGGTTTTGTTAAATCCAGATAATCCCAGTGGACATCGTTGGCCGCCTGAGCAGTTATTAAAGTGGTGGTCTATTTTACAACGTCGTGGCGGCTGGTTAATTGTTGATGAAGCCTTTATGGATACAACACCCGAGCATAGTTTGGCAGGGCATGTAGAGCGAGAAGGATTGTTTGTATTACGTTCTGTGGGTAAGTTTTTTGGTTTAGCAGGTTTGCGTTTGGGATTTGTTTTATCCGCAGAAAAAGCGCTTAACCGTTTACAGAAAATGCTCGGCCCTTGGGTTATCAGTCACCCTGCTCAGTACCTTGGTAAGCTAGCACTGCAAGACGCAGAATGGATTAACAAGCAGCGTCATGATCTCGCCCAGCAATCTTTACACTTAGGGGCATTGTTAGAAAAACGTTTTGGCTGCCGCTGTGAAGGTACTGATTTATTTCAAACACTGTATCACGACAATGCTGAAAATCTATTTTATCAGCTGGCTAAGCAAGGGGTCTTAACGCGCTACTTACCCGCGACCGCTAAAACAGCTGAGGGTCTGCGCTTTGGCTTACCCGATAATAATGAAGTCAGTTGGCAAAAGCTTGAGCTGGCATTAGCACAATTAAAATTTTAGGAATATTCATGATAAAACAATCTTTAATTTGCCTAACACTATTGATATTTAGCAGCAGTTTATTGGCCGATGCTGGATTTAAAAAGATTGAAGTGATTGACGATGATGGCATTATCCATACGTTTGACCAACCCGTTCAACGCATTGTTAGTCTGATGCCTCATGCTACTGAATTGTTATTTGAAGTAGGTGCGGGCGATCGGGTAGTGGGCGCGGTAAAATATTCTGATTACCCAGAAGCTGCAAAAGAAATTCCTCGGGTTGGTGGTTATAGCGCGCTGAATATTGAAGCGATAGTCGCGTTAAAACCAGATTTATTAATCGCTTGGCCAGAGGGTAATCGCAACCGCGAGCTCGATCGGTTAAAAGCATTAGGTTTGCCTATTTTAGTTTCAGATCCACGCGAGTTTAATGATATTGCTAATGCGTTAACAATGTATGGCAAGGTTACTGGTAAAGTACCAGAAGCTGAAAAAGCAGTTGCCGCTTTTAATAAAAAATTAAATTATTTACGCACTACCTATAGTATTGAAGAAAATAGCGCACAAGAACAAATCAGCGTTTTTTATCAAGTATGGAACTCACCGTTGATGACGCAAAATGGTAATACTTTTATCAGTCGTGCTATCGAAGTCTGTGGTGGGGTTAATATCTTTGCTGATTTACCGATGACCAATCCTCAAGTCAGTATTGAATCGATACTAGTGCAAGACCCACAAGTCATTGTCGCTAGTGGTATGGGCCAAGCACGCCCTGAATGGCTGGATGATTGGCGCCAATATAAAACCTTACAGGCAGTACAAAAAAACCAGCTTTATCACATTTTGCCAGAGTTGTTTCAGCGACCGACCTCTCGCTTTTTAACCGGTACTCAGCAGCTTTGCGAAGCCATGCAGGAAGCTAGGGATAATGCTCGCTAGAATGTGCTTAGATTAAAATATGATCTACTTCCAAGTCATGAAATGTACCTTTTTGAGCCAATAGTGTAAAAACCTGTCTGTATGGTTGGGTTTTTATTGTTTGTTCTCTGAATCTTTATCTATACTGAATTGCAGCTATGCAACATTCTATTAGGACAAGGATTCTATGGACGACTATAAAGAGACACAAGATAACGATCCAATTGAAACAAAAGAGTGGGTCGACGCGATTCATTCTGTTATCCGTGCTGAAGGTATTGACCGCGCTCACTTCTTAATCGAGCGTATTGCAGAACGTGCAACTAAAAACGGCGCTCCACTTCCTTATGCGCTAAAAACACCTTATAGAAATACTATTCCACCGGAAGCAGAAGCGCCTCTGCCTGGGGATCTATTTATTGAGCGTCGCATTCGTTCTCTTATTCGTTGGAATGCGTTGGCTATGGTAAGCCGAGCAAACGCGGCCGATGCTGGAGATTTAGGTGGGCATATTTCAAGCTTTGCTTCTAGCGCCACTTTATACGATGTGGGCTTTAATCACTTCTTCCGCGCACCGAATCCAGATAGTGAAGAATCGCCATTAGGTGATTTAATCTATTACCAAGGTCATGTTGCTCCCGGTATTTATGCGCGTTCGTATTTGGAGGGACGCTTTGATGAAAAAGACTTAGAGTCTTATCGTCGTGAAGCGTTGAAACCGGGTTTATCTTCTTATCCACACCCTAAATTAATGCCGGACTACTGGCAGTTCCCAACAGTTTCTATGGGCCTAGGTCCACTGCAAGCTATCTATCAAGCACATTTTATGCGTTATATGTCGGCTCGAGAGTTGGTGCCACGTAAAGACCGTAAGGTTTGGGCCTTCCTTGGGGATGGTGAGTGTGATGAGCCAGAAAGCTTGGGTGCCATCTCGTTAGCGGGCCGTGAAAAATTAGAAAACCTGATTTTTGTGGTGAATTGCAACCTACAGCGCCTTGATGGCCCTGTACGCGGCAACGGTAAAATTATTCAAGAATTGGAAAGCTCTTTCCGCGGTGCGGGCTGGAATGTAATTAAAGTCGTTTGGGGTCGCTTCTGGGATCCGCTATTAGCCAAAGACCGTAAAGGTTATTTGCAAAAGCGCATGGATGAAACCGTTGATGGTGAATTTCAAAATTATAAAGCGAAGGGCGGAAAATATACTCGTGAGCATTTCTTCGAGAGGTACCCTGAGTTAAAAGAATTGATTAAAGATATGAGCGATGAAGATATCTTTAATCTAAACCGCGGCGGTCACGATCCGTATAAAGTATTCGCTGCGTATCAACGGGCGATGAATCACAAAGGTCAGCCAACTGTAATTCTTGCCCATACAGTTAAGGGTTATGGCATGGGGCCAGAAGCGGAAGCGCAAAACCCAAGTCACTCAGTGAAGAAGCTCGACTTTGCTAGTTTGAAGGCTTTCCGTGATCGTTTTGATGTGCCGATTCGTGATGAAGATTTAGAAAAACTTCCCTTCTATCGTCCTGCAGAAGATAGCCCAGAGATGATGTATTTGCGCAAGCAGCGTGAAAAGTTGGGTGGTTATATGCCGGTGCGCACTGAAACTTGGCAAGCACTAAAAGCGCCAGAATTAGCCAGTTTTAAATCTCAATTGGATGGTAGTGGTGAGCGTGAAATTTCATCGACCATGGCGTTTGTGCGTATCCTTTCTCAGCTGGTAAAAGATAAAAACCTAGGTGAGCGAGTAGTACCGATTGTACCGGATGAAGCCCGTACGTTTGGTATGGAAGGTATGTTCCGTCAATTAGGTATTTACTCTTCTGAAGGGCAGCTTTATAACCCAGTCGATTCTGGGCAGATGATGTATTACCGCGAAGATAAAAAAGGCCGCATTCTAGAAGAAGGTATTAACGAAGCAGGGGCGTTTGCTGCTTGGATGGCCGCCGCAACTTCGTACAGTACTAATAGCTTGGCCATGGTGCCAGTGTATGTTTTCTACTCTATGTTTGGTTTCCAACGTATTGGTGATTTGGCTTGGGCCGCTGGGGATATGCAAGCTCAAGGTTTCTTGATTGGCGCAACATCGGGTCGAACAACGTTGAATGGTGAAGGTCTACAGCATCAAGATGGCCATAGTCATATTTTGGCTTCCAGTATTCCAAACTGCGTCAGTTATGATCCGACTTATGGTTATGAGTTGGCGGTAATCATGCAAGACGGTTTACACCGAATGTACGAGAAGAAAGAAAAGGTCTTCTATTACATTACGACTATGAATGAAAACTATACTCACCATGCGATGCCGGAGGGTGCAGAAGAAGGTATTCGTCGCGGCATGTATCCACTGACAACAGTAGGTGATGCAGCGAAAGATAATGAAAATTGCATTCAGCTGTTAGGCTGTGGTGCGATTCTTTTGCAGGTTGAAAAAGCAGCGGCTTGGCTTGCAGAGAAAGGCATTTGTTCACAAGTATGGAGTGTAACCTCGTTCAATGAATTACGTCGTGATGGCCTTGGCTGTGAGCGCCAAGACTATTTATCGGCGGGTGAAAATATCGAAGAACCTTATGTTACGCGTCAGCTTAAAAATACATCTGGGCCAATCATTGCGGCAACGGATTATATGAAAACTTACGCCGATCAAATTCGCCCTTATATTCCAGCAGATCGTGAATATAAAGTATTGGGAACCGATGGTTTTGGCCGTAGTGATACTCGTGAAAATTTGCGTCACTTCTTTGAAGTCGATTGGCAGCATGTTGCTTGGGCTTCGTTATACGAGCTTAAGAAGCAAGGCAAGATCACAGCAGAAATGCTAGAACAATCTCGTGAAGAATTGAATATTAACCCAGCAAAATTAGACCCACTATACAGCTAAGGACGGTGATTATATGACGATTGAATCATTAACAGTCCCTGATTTAGGTGGGGCAGAACAAGTAGAAGTCATTGAGATATTAGTCTCATCTGGCGATCAGGTTAGCGCAGAAGAAAGTATTATTGTTTTAGAAACCGATAAGGCGACGATGGAAATTCCATCGCCGTTTGATGGTGTCATTTCTTCTTTATCGATCAGTGTTGGCGATAAATTAAATGAGGGGGATCAGTACGGCGAAATTGAAACCTCTGCTGCAGGCTCGACAGCCGTAGCTGAGAGTGAAGCACCTGCGCAGCAAGAGCAGTCAAAGCAAGAGCAGTCAAAGCAAGAGCAGTCAAAGCAAGAGCAGTCAAAGCAAGAGCA